>Ga0209503_10000815_pt1 | contig 17268 bp, 7 predicted proteins | sample SouAtlMetagenome_2_FD_187448 | JGI IMG/M metagenome (GOLD analysis project Ga0209503, IMG submission 187448) | Marine eukaryotic phytoplankton communities from Atlantic Ocean - South Atlantic ANT15 Metagenome (SPAdes) (version 2) | ecosystem: Environmental > Aquatic > Marine > Oceanic | place... | reverse complement strand
GCAGCATAACTTGAAGCCTCTCGTGACATCCATCAAAGGCGCATTCATGTGGAAGCGCGCAATCCACAGCACTACTTAGGTCATGCTGGAGGAACTGATTGAAGCTGTGGAGATGATGGACGGCCGCAGCTTGCATCAGACCGCACGAAGCAAGCCTTGGCGCTGCTGCTATGTGCCTGTTATATCGTTCCGGGTGTTCCGGGTCGGAACTCAAGGACCACTACAAGCTCAAGTCAGCAGGGCTGGGGTACTAGTGACGAAGAGGTACTCTAGAGTATATTGTATCAGCGTTGCGGCCGTCGGCGAGCTGTTTCGCCGAGTCGGGAAATTGACTCAGCAGTGGTGTCCTCGGGAGTCAGGTAAGCGGAAACGTCGGGGCCATGACACGCGTCGGCGGCGTGCGGGCACGCGGCGCATACGTTCAATCAAATTTTGGGAACAAGAAACCGCAGCGTGGGCACATTTCCGCCTGCACGGGGGTGCGGAAGCGATACTACGAGCCGACAGAGTCGCCGAGATCACCGGAAACGGCCCGTGCACGGCAAAATTCCTGGCGCGCATATTACACGACGCGCTTAGGCTGCGCTCGGAGCCAAGTTATCTCTGGCGGCCGCTTCCAGTGGAGAACCCGTCTACACGAGACGTATAGAGGTGCTCTTTAAGCTGCTCCGCTATGCCGTGGACGAGACCGCCGACAGGGACCTTGGTGGAGGACGCCCATCGAAGGGGCACGCCACCGCCGCCCATCGTGTGTGTATTTTTTTGGGGACTTCCTTGTTTTTCTTGTTGTTGCTATAATAGCAGCTACCTACCGCAACAAACCTAGGCGTCCCTAGTACCGCAGTAGGTAATGCTACGGTAACGTAGCCCTGAGCTGCACGATGACTCGAGATGGTATCTCTGAGCTCATGACAGCGGAAAATCGTGCTTCGAAGATTGTAACCGAAGCACGCGCGGGTTTGTTCTCAATATTCAACCAAAATCCTGGATCATCGTCTTGTAGCCCGCGGTGAGCGTATCAAAGAAGCCAAGCGCGAAGCCGAGATAGTCATAAATCAGATCTACAAGGGACGGGAGGCTTTATTTCAGGGATCTGGCAATAAGGTGCGAGATTCTCCCTCGTAGAAGTTAGAGTTTGTGGTTGTCCAGACATGTTGTGCGGATGAATTCACAGACATGAAGATTTCTACAGAGGCAGAGATATCAAGAATGAGGTAAGAAGAGACATACTAACTACCATTTCTTTAAGTCACTCATAGGAAGGACTTTGAGTCCAGCAAGCCATGTGCTTCTGGTATGCTTGTTAAGGTTGCCACTGCCGTTAGCCTGGAACTATCAGAGACATGCAGGCTCTGTTGGCAGCGAGGAAAAGGCCAGAGATGACCGTTAAGCCACAGATGGGCTTGGACTGATTTTCAAAACAGGGTCATCTCATGCGTCTGCTATCTTCGATGTCGAGTCTACCTGCCAGGTAGATATTTCAAGAAGTCCCATCGGAGTCCACGAACACTGTCATAATAACCCTCCCTCGACCCCGGGCGGGACCCAGATGAGTAAAATGAAAGTAACTTGAAGTCATAGAAGACCGGAGCCTGAGCTCAAACTAACAACTCTGAAAGGAACAAGCTCTCCTAGATTCAAGTTAGAACCTTCCCCTACAGTCAGGATAACTCCCCGACCCCTTTGATAGCGTGAGTGGCGAAAGCTCGCTGGGAACCACCGTGACACAAGGCCGCCGACAACGACCCCCCCCCTTACGTAACATGCCTAAGTCGCTGTCCCCGCCCCGATTTCGGTTGTCGTGAGGCTCCGCAGGGTTTGATATCGTAGTGCAGCTCCGATTGTGGCTTCTAAAGGGTTGCACTTGTCCTCAGTCCCGAAAGTCGTCGATTTATTGATGTCGCCGCGTACGCCGAGAACCTCGAATCGGTCTCTCGCGATGCAAGACGGCCACTACGATAAGCCAAGATGACCGTAGCTTCGCCCGGTCGTACCAGGATAGCAGCCGCGCGGAGGGCAGCTTCTGCGCACGCCGCCCGGTCACGGTGGCATAGCTAAAAGCGGCCGGGCATAGCCGCTAAAAGCGGCATAGCTGAAAGCTACGGTCATCTTGGCATATCATAGTGACTGCCTTAGCGTCGCGAGAAACTGATTCGAGGTACTAGGCGTACGCGGCGACAGAAATAAACTTGAATCGATAACTTTCGATCTAGTACTAGTAACTTTCGGGCTGAGGACAAACCCCGCGGAGCCTCACGGCAACCGAAATCGGGGGGGGGGTCACTTTGATCCCCCCCACCCCCCACCTAACATGCCTAAGAGAAAAGGCCGAATAAACGAGATATTCCCGCACGATGCGAGGATAGCCGCGCAATTGCGCCGTATCGTATACTTGAAGTAGGTGCATCATTCGGGCGGCCCGAGCGCCCGGAAATGCGGGATACTCGGCTTTCGGCATATAAAAGGACGCACGTAGCGCCAAGATCCAGCTACAGGCGAATCCCCACCTTCGTACGCACGAATCTCGCCGGGCGTGCGCAGAAGCTGCCCTCCGCGCGGCTGCTATCCTGGTACGACCGGGCGAAGCTACGGTCATCTTGGCTTATCGTAGTGGCCGTCTTGCATCGCGAGAGACCGATTCGAAGTTCTCGGCGTACGCGGCGACATCAATAAATCGACGACTTTCGGGACTGAGGACATGTGCAACCCTTTACAAGCCACAATCGGAGCTGCACTACGATATCAAACCCTGCGGAGCCTCACGGCAACCGAAATCGGGGCGGAGCCTCAAGGCATGTTACGTAACGTCAGCAGTAGCCTGATTATCCAAGTCAGAGTCATCTTGATGCCGCCCGGCTACCCCGATCCAGCGGCAGGCCAGCGGATCGACAAGAAGGGTGCTTTCAACTCAAGGATGTGTATCCAGACCGTATCTGCCGCGGCGGCGCTCATGTCCTCCTTAGTGAGCAAAGGTGCAATGCTAGTAAGACTGCAGCATGAGGCGTACATGACGTACGACTGTGGTAAATACGTGGAATCCCTTCGTATAGCAGAGGAAATTTATGCAATTGATGCGGTAAAAAAAATAAGCTTTGATATTTCCCGAGTCGCCTTTTTGCGCTATACAGGCTCGATCAGACAACCTGCTTCTGCTGGGAGCCATCAATTTCCAATTGCGAAACTTTTCTGAGGCGGTATTTTTCAATCAACAGGTGCTGAAGCATAAACTCATAGTTTTTAAGATTGCATTTCCCAGGCAATCCGCATCGAGCCCCAGATGGCGGAGGCGCATTCAAACCTGGCAAATGCCCTCAGGGAGCTTGGTGATGTACAAGGGTCAATGGGGCAGGTAAACAGTGTCAACAATCACGCATCTCGGCGCGATAGGAGATTAACCAGGTTTTACCTCAAAGCCATCAAGTGCAATCCTCGTTTTGGCGATGCATACAACAACCTTGCCACGGCCCACATTCAGATAGGACAGGTCGATGATGCAATTGAGGCATTTCAGATGAGCATTGTGGTTGACCCAGGTCTAGTTGGTGCCCATTGTAACCTCGGCAATATATTTAAGGCTCAAGGAAAACTAAAGTTGGCACGCCAGTGTTATATGGAGGCAATTCGCTTGAAGCCCGAATCTTCGATTGCCTGGTCGAATCTTGCTGGAATCTTTAGAGAGGAGGGACAAACCTCAACAGCTATCGCGTATTATCGTGAAGCAATCCGCCTCTGTCCACAATTTGCCGATGTTTATAGTAATCTCGGGTCAGCAATGCAGGAGCAAGGTAATGTCCTAGAAGCCTTTCAATGCTACAGTACTGCAATACGCATCAGACCTGACTTCGCAATTGCCTATGGCAATCTAGGTAGCTGCCTTCTCGTATCTGGCGAGGTGCAACGTGCAATTTGCGCCTTGAGGCGTGCTGTTCAACTTGAGCCAAACTTCCCGGATGCTTACAATAATCTTGGCAATGCACTTCGAGACTTCAATAAACCATTCGCGATGCTACAGCTTAGTGGCGAATTTAGAATGATAAAAGGAGACACAACCGAACTAATGAGCCGTGAACTCTCCCAAAAACATCAGCGGAAAGCCGATGCGTGTGAGGCCATTGAATGTTACCGCACGGTACTTCGGCTCCAGCCGAATCATCCGCATGCATACAGCAACCTCGGTAATGCAATGCGTGATCGAGGCCTTGCGCGCGAGGCAATTCACTGCAACGTAACAGCAGCACGACTGATGCCCTCGTTTGCACCAGCACATACCAATCTCGGTTCTCTCTTGCGTGAGCAAGGTCAACTTGAACAAGCTATCGCGCACTACCACCAAGCTATTGCCCTTGACCCGGATTTTGCGGAAGCATACCTAAACCTTGGCAACACATATCGTGACATTCGCCAGCCATCAGCAGAGCAGTTCCGTGCAATAAATCTTACGTCCTCATTCTGTGATCACATCAGGTTAGATGATGCTATTAAATGTTTCACAACAGCCCTTGATATCTCAACGCACCTTGCTGAAGGGCATGCCGCGCTTGCTGCAGTCACGAGTCATAGTCTCTTGCATGAAACTTATCTTACTTGCGTCGATCACGCTAGGCACATGGAGATAAAGGGAACTACGAAGATGCAATCCACTGTTATGAGCAAGCACTAAGTCTCAACCCAAACTTTCTTGGCGCATTTGCTGACCTACTTCAAGCCAAAGATTCCGTGTGTGATTGGACTATGCGCGCACCACATCTAAGCAGCCTTGCCTTAGTTGTTGCAATCCAGCTGCAGCTGGACAATTATGATGACACAATCTTAGATTACAGACGACGATCCTCTGCGGGTTTAGTTGAACAGCCAGAATCTAACAGCACATGGCATGAGTCTGGTCACGTGTTTAGTGCGTCCTTGCCCTGCATCCAACCAATTGATGCTTTAGCTCTCACGGACTCAATTGCACCACGTGATGTACAGCGACTCACTAGGCGATTTGCAGCAAGAGCCAGGGCAAATATCGCGTTGTTGGCCCTCAATTCATTTCGACACCACCATGCTTTATGTTCAATTGCAGTTCCTAATGAAAGGCGAATCCATGTGGGCTACATAAGTTCAAATTTTTGGACACATTCTATTCGGCATCTGTTTGCCCCATTGTTTAAGTATCATGACATGACAAGGTTTTGCGTGACTTGCTACTCGCTATCGCCACTAGATCAGCTAGATCAAGGCGCACAATTTGTGAGAAACGAATGTGAGCTGGCGGGAACTTTCAAAGATTTGAGCCGGATTACCGCCAAAGAAGCAGCAAGTGCCATCCACGCAGATGGAGTCCACATCCTTGCGCATCTTGATGGCCACACTGCACACGCGCACAATGAGATTCTTGCTTTACGTCCAGCTCCGATCCAGCTCACCTTCGTGCTTGGTTTCCATGGTACCTGCGGTGCAGACTACTTGGACTATCTTGTTGCTGATCGTGTTGTGCTTGGTCCCCCCAAGCCACCTGGTGCCCCTGGAACCCAATATGATATTGATGAATGTGCGCTACTGCTGCCGGACTCATGTATTTTGAACGGGCATGCAATGGAATACAATTATCTTCTTGCTGATCCCCCCAGGGGCGCATGCACCCGCGAGACTTATGGTATTCCGGAGGATGCATTTGTATTTGCATACTTTGGCCCGCTCAAATGGCTGGACCCGGTTATATTCACCACGTGGATGAAGATATTACAGTGTGTTCCCAATGCAATACTTTGGTTGAATATATGCTCGAGAAGGGGTGCTATTGACCGCCTTAAGCAAGAATGCGCCTCTTTTCAGGTAGAGGAATGTCGACTATTCTTTACTGACCTCGCTCAGAAAGATATATGCATATCTTGCAATGTGCTTGCTGATCTTATTCTAGATACGCCTGGTTATAATGCCGTCGACGCCACGATAGATGCACTTTGGGCTGGAACGCCAGTGGTTACCTTTCTGGGCCAAACAATTGCGACGCGCATATCTGCAAGTTTGTGCACCGCTGCTGGTTGCCCAGAGCTTATCACAGATTCTCTCGATGATTACAAGAACCTTGCTACATCCCTAGCTGTTGATGAAGTTAAGTTGCACACGTATCGTCAGAAGCTTAAAATGTCCCGTGTTGGGCCTCACCAAGCACCACTTTTTGAGTCAATCAAGACGCTCAGGCATCTTGAAGCTGGTTATCAAGCCATATGGGGAAGAAAGCTTGATCGCAAGGCACCAACTGACATGATTATCCTTGATAAAGCATCACTAGGAAAGAATGAGCAAGCTGCAATTATCATGTAGCTAACTCTAGGTCCCGCAGCACAATGCAACCAGTTCCAAGACAAACTGCCAAAGAGGAGACAAGTGCGCACGGTGATGTCAGAGAATTTTTCTACTTACATTCAATGTACCTTGTAACAATCAAGCAAATCTCCACGATATGCTCTTATCGGAGGGGCTATTGGGTCTAGCACAAACCAAGCTGTTATGTTGCAGTCCGGCTCGCACCAGCGCTGCACAGGCTTGCGCCTGTAGGGATCCTGCTGGTACGCTACAGAATGCAGGACCGTCCGCCAGCTCAAGACCCAGGCTATGTCTAGCTATGATGCATTAACAAGGCAACTATTCAAGTTAGTTTTGCCAGTGATGATACATTGTTTACCTACACGGTCATGGTGTGTCTGTAATAAGAGACTGATTAATTTTTGGGATCCAGAATGATTCTTCTCTCATTTGAACTAGCTCCCAGAGCCATCAAAGTTCCAAACTGCACCTGGAATGATTTTGCGGCTATGCCAATGAATGGCTCGCGGCAGTAGAAGACCCACGGCCGAAACCAGGGAATCGTGACGTTCATATCCGATGGGAAACAAGCACGGTCCTGATAAACGATCTCATCTTATATGCTTGCGAATTCTATACTGAGCGAGTATCGCGTGGGCGCTGTTCTCGCACCACTTCGCTTGGGAAGAATACGTTTTAGACTGGATTTCGAGCTAGCTTCATTGTTCGCTGCCGGAGAACGCCCCGGACCAGTGAGTGCTCTTGATTATCATTAGCCCGTGGGCGTTTTCGAGGAAATGCTATAGACGAATAAGCGAATGCTGAATGTCCGACGACATGCTCTGAATCGCCCGACTCATTGGGTCCATTGTCATGCCCAGGCTGGGCGCCGATATCGGAATCGGCCGTTTTGGGAGGGCTATCGCCGCCATAAATATTATTCCATTCAAGTTGTTCCTAGTACATCAAATTGGATGTTAGTTAGAGCCCAGCCAATACCCTGTGCCACCAGCTGAGGACTGCACTGCGGCCGGGAGCCCGACTCAGTCGGATTCAAGTTGACCTAGAGGGTTGACCCCTACCGCATAACGACGCCGTAGATGATTATGGCATCATGATATAGTGGGGCCCGCACTGGCACGCAATAGTTATTCTCGGCGAAGGGTGGCTCGTCGAGGCCGTAGCTGAGGTCGTAGCCTACTGCGTAGCCTACTGCAGGTCGGCCGGGGTGCCGTATCTCGCAGGTCCGTCCTCCGGCTCCAATGGTCCAGCTGTAGGATCGTGATAGGCGGATCGTGAATAAGCGGTATATAAAATGACACCTGGCATAGCGAGGCTAGATGTAGACTCTGTGCGTATGATATGCTCCGGGCAAGTAATCGTGGATCTCGCGGCGGCAACCAAAGAGTTGGTTGAGAACGCTTTGGATGCGGGTGCAACATCAATCGACGTGCGATTGGTTGAGTATGGGACCTCCGCGATAGAATGTTCTGACAATGGATGTGGAATTCCCCCGAGTGACTTCGAAATTATGGCTCAACGCTATTCAACTTCGAAGTTGCGAGATTTTGAGACGCTGCGTAATGTAGATAGCCTTGGATTCCGGGGAGAGGCCCTCGCTTCTCTATGCGAATTGGCGAGTAGTCTTGCTGTGGTCACACGTTGCGAAGCGGAGAAGGTTGGTACACGACTGGTCTTTAATCGAAACGGTGCCCTGACAGCGAGGATACCAACTGCAAGGAAAGTTGGCACGACAGTTACCGTCAAGGAATTATTCGCAGCATTGCCTGTCCGTCGTGCTGATCTTCAACGTAACTTAAAACGACAGTACACAAAGATGTTGCGATTGCTTCATGGATATGCGTTGATTGCGACACACTGTCGGCTGCGCGTCATGTTGCAAGCAGGCAGCAAGCGGAGCAGTGCAATTACAGTTCAAAGTGGTCGTTCAATCAAAGAGGGGTTGTCGTCTCTCTTCGGCACAAATTTTCCTCAGACACTAGAGCCAATAAGCGTGTCTTTGAATGAGCTAGATATGCTGAATGAAAAAGATGAACACTCTTCACCACACGCGGCGATCCGTAGGGTAGCAGTTGGGCTTGTGTCGCGTGTAGGTGAGGGCATTGGACGGTCAGAGAGTGACCGGCAATTTATATTTATCAACAGGCGTCCTATCAATGCACATAAAATCATTCGTGCCATCAATGATGTTTGGCGTACCTTTGAAAAGAAGCAGAAGCCAGCATTTGTCTTAAATCTTCAGTTACCAAGAGCAGAAGTAGATGTGAACATACAACCGGACAAACGGGAAGCCGTCTTTGCTTGCGAGGCTTCTGTGATATGTTGTCTAAAGACTGCCCTTCTTAACTTTTGGGAGCAAACACAGGGTCATGTTGGTATAAAGCATTCTCTGATTCTACCGTACCGGCCTCGCTATTCGCACTCTATCGCACCTAGTAAGACTTGCAACGTTTCCCGGATGAATTCTCAAGGGTCTGAAGCTAGTAATGCCGAGGCATCACAGAAATGTCACATGGCCATCGGCGAGAAGCATTTACTCCCCACGTCAAGAGCAGCTAAGGAAGATATCGAAATGCAGCTTGACGACGGTTTGGTGAGCAAAACAAAAACTCCAAAAGTACGCAGACCTTTGTCCAAGGCCATTTCGACAACTGCGGATCCGCGAGGGGACAACAACGGGATTAAGAGTTCACTTCAAGTTCCTTTATCTGCCAAGAGCGCAGATTCTCAATCTGAATCAAACCCTCTTAGCAGTCACAGTCAGAGGGACCGAAGGACACACCGATGCTTTCGGTTTGCTCCAGGATTGAGTCAGTTTGTGCAGTCTGTTCAGCTGCTGCGCAGATCTGCAAGGATAGTGGTGCAAATGGACGTTGGGGCCTCAAAATATAGTTCTGGTGCTGAAGAAAATGAAAGCACTGTGGAAGAAAAGCTGGGAGCAGTGATGAGCAAAAGCGACTTCACTCAGATGGAAGTATTGGGCCAGTTCAATCTTGGCTTTCTAATATGTAAATTCGCGAGGCACCTCTTCATTGTAGATCAACATGCTGCAGACGAAAAGTTCCGATATGAGCATAACTGGAGGAACACTAAAATACGGACTCAGCCTCTGCTGGCACCACTCATACTTAATCTGAGCGCAGCGGATGAGCTTTTCCTTATTGAAAAGCGCGAAGTCTTTGAAAGGAATGCTTTTGTGCTTACCGTTGACGAGAATGCACAGGCTGGCAGTCGCGTGAAAGTCTCAGGCGTGCCGAGTGCCAAAGGCATCACATTTGGCACAAAGGACATCCATGAGTTCATCGCTTTGCTTGCTGAATTCAAAGATGTAGCCAGAGATGAAGACTTGCCCCGGTTTCCAAAGCTTCATTCCCTTTTTGCATCCAAGGCATGCCGCTCTGCTGTGATGATTGGCACTGCGCTCGCGCTCCCTGGGATGAAAAAACTCTTGGATCAACTTGCTACTCTAGACGGGCCCTGGAGCTGCCCTCATGGTCGACCTACTATACGGCATCTTTCCCTCATTCACAGCCTATCATACGATTCGTGACACACACATAGACTAAATATGGGGTGTGGATAAGGGCTTGCTATCTGCTGCTGGTCTAACGCCAATCTATTGTACTGATCAGGCAGCCCCCTTGCGAGCAAGAATGGCTCTTGTCTGTAACGGGCACTTCATGGGATATTTGAAGGACATATAGTATCCTCCCGAAGCCATGTCTGGTGGAGGCATGTAGATTGTTGTTGCAATCTGACGACCCGAGGAAGAAACCTTTCTATCTATCCTTATCTATTTGCAGTTACTTGTAGTACCTCACAAGCCACGTTACTTTATTTCATGGAGAGAATGAATGAATATCATACACGCTGTGCCAACACCACCAGGGTGCTAGCCGATTAGTCTACTTTCCGATTGGTCTACTTTACAACCTTGGTTTTGAGTTTCAAGTTGGTTCGACAAAGAATCGACCGTCAGATGTTCGAATGACGCGCCGCGCAAATGGAACAGACTTGAAGCTGGCGACGCCGACCACGGCTCTGCACGGGGAGTTGGAGGCTCGCTGGAAAGAAATCCCGGGCTTCGACTGTAAAAAACCGGGGCTTTCTTCATTCTTCTGTCTTTCTCTTTATTCCAAGTTGAAGTAAAGTACAGTACTAGAATTACACTGGCCCCGCCTTTTAACAGGCAAAGCCCCGAGCGTCTCCTCAGAGGAGCGTCGCCAAATTTACCAAACTGCCAGATTGGTTTGCCCTAGCGGTCTAGCGACGGAAAGACCCCTACGGCGACGCCGCTTGACGCATTCCCCGAAACAAACTCATTGCGACGCGTCAGGCCGAGGCAAAGTTGTCCCGGATCTGTCCCAGTGAGAGAAAACCCCGCTGGATAATTCCGCTCCTCAATTTACGAGTCTGCGACCAGCAGCAAGCTTGCGTACACGCTCACAACCCCGATACCCCTGCTCAAGTGCCTAGGCTAGCTTGCCCCCAAAAACCCGAATTGACCAATTCCAATACGAGCAAATGACAGAGCTTCATGCTGCAGGGCTGGAAGCCGGATATTCCCTAGCAGCCCTATATAAGTATGGAACAATAGAAAATAATTATAGGATAATAAGAGGCCGATTTATCCCGTCTGTTGGAGAGATTGGTTTTCTCGGACCGTCGCCCACGTCTTCGGAGCGATATGAATGGGGTGGGTTTTATTCAGCGCGTCGCAGCTTTTTTTCAGCGCGAGGCTGTCCACGGTAACCGAACTTTGCACAGCCAATTATTTTAGCATACGGAACCTGCGCCTCAGCAAAAATTTGCCGCCATTCGGTCGGCGCGTGGCTGTGCTCAATTGGCCAAAAACCTGCCAACAGCGACTATTGCGCTCGACCCCCCTATAAATCTCAAATTCCGAGGAGTCTTGATTTAGCGTCTCAGGCTAATTCATTCTAGTTAGAGACAAGGAAGGTAAGGAAGAATCTACTCCAAAGAATTAACCGCTTTCCAGCCTTGAGGAACAGAAGAGCCTGAGCAGTTAGTTAGTTACGACCACCGTGTGAAACTAAGCATCAGAGCTTTGCCCCAGTGTCTCAGTGTTAAAACACAAGTCGCACAATTTCGGTAATTTATAGGCGCGCCCGGTCATGCCTGCAGCCAATGGGTACTATATAGTCCCAGCCGAGTCTACTGAATGGTCCCTACCTAGTGAGGCACGATCGCGCGTTGCCGGTAGCGATCCACGGCGATGCCGGCACGAGCCTCCTTGACATTGAGTCGGAAGGTCAGCTCATTGTGAACAGGTGGGGCATGCCGAGGATGAATCTCTGGTCATCGAGGCGAGGAGTCCCCACCCAACACGTAGTAGGATGACGCTGTCCCGGCAGTTCCCGTCGCCACGGTATCCTGTCGCGGGGTCAAACACGCATGCTGAGCAGCCACGGTGCCGAGTCTACCCAGGAAATCGAGGCGCCAAAGCTATAATTTGCTTTACCGTGGACAACGGCGTAATATCCCAGCGCAGCTAAAGAGTGCAAAGTCCTAAGGCGAGTCCACAATGTTGGGATTTTGTTTGACTAAAAATCAAGCTAGACAAGTAGCACTTTTTTTAAAATCTTAGATTCGAGGTCAAATGCGCGTCGAACTACCGTGCGGCACACATCGCTTCAGATGCGGAGTTTACGGTCGCACGCAACCAAACAGGAACGACATAAATGGGATCATTCTGTTTTGGCAAGATTTTAGAAGGTATGCTGTGAGTCCAGGAAGCCACCAACCCACTAGTTACATCGAGAAGGAGGCCCCAGTCAAACGATCTATCTATCACCTGGGCCGCCCGAGTGAGGCCCGTGGCGTTGGATTATAGAACTAGTTTAGCTGCTTTTTGAAGCTTCGCCCGGTCTTGTTGAGGTAACGAGGTGGACGCGTTAGGGCCCCTGTGGGAGCCTGTAAAAAAACCAACAACCTTAGACCCTCCTGTCGACACACGGGAGTTGTTACTTAGTCACAGTAGCGATCCGCACCTCAGCAAAAACAAACATATAACAAATGAACAGTGCGGCCGTGCGTCCATCCCTAGACTTAGTTTTGGCGGCCATGAAAAGCAGCTGCTTTGCGGGTTGCGGGGGTCCGCGCGGAGGAAGAAACAGCTCGTCACGGGCGTATCCCCCTATGACAGCTGCGCAGAGTCATTTTTTTTTGGTTGACTGCTAAAAATGCACCCCGTGACCGGAGGTAATTCTGAGGATATTGCGGTTAAGCTTGCAATCGAGTGAATATGTTTTCGCGGGATGTTACTGCGCTAGACCAGGCTAGATAGGGGCTAATTTGATATATGGCTGCGGAGTCCCAGGGGAGACGAACCCCCCCCCAACTCGCAGCAACGCATCAGTTCTTTTTGTGACGTAAGGCGGTTCATAGCTTGAAAATTCGTTAGCAAGAGCCTCCGTGGTCCAAGTATATCAAGCCCCTCGCGATGTTGAATGAGTTTCGTTACAAAATCCCGAACCTGCTAGGCCCTTTTCCTTTTCGGTTATTCGTTCCTTTAGGAGACTGCACTTCAGACTGTTAATTAAACTTGAGGCAGGTCCATCCCGTTTCTTTTGAGATGTGAGGCGAGAGACGTCGTCACCGCCGGATTCCTGTGATTATACTAGCTATTATCACCAACCACGGGTCCCCGGGCCAGTGGCGACGGATCCGTGCGCTAAAAGGTTACAGGGGCTGGGACTAATTCAAAGCGTCCATAGCATGGCAAGAAGATTAATTAACACGACGATTAATTATCATTCAGCCTTCTCTCCTCTCCTTCCTCCCTTTCTCCGCACTCGCCAAGTGGCAACCACGCTCAACCTAGCTGGGTTAGTTAGCGTGTTGATCACTACCTCCATCGCCTCCAAGAGCAGACTACCCCGTCACTTATATCCCTACCTCTGTTGGGGCGCGTATCGGAGGCATTTTTGTCATTGACAAAACTTTTCAAGTTGAGGTCCTCAAGTTCCTTATTATTTTATTGATTCCCTTTTTTTTCAACTATTTTAATTTCATTTATCTCACTGCTCACCCGGGCGAACACCGGAAATTCCAGTAGGTACGATTGCGACTGGGGGGGGACGATAGGGGAAACTAGGGCGTAATTACGCGTCCATTTATACTGTCTTTGGAGACTCTTTGGAGCGATATGGTTGGGGCGGGTTTTATCTCACACTGGCATCATCTGACCACGCATCATCGCACCGCGTCGCAGCTGATTTTTCTTCGCGAGGCTGCCCGCACCGCAGCAAACTGTGCAGAGCCCATCATTTTAGCATACGGAACCTGCGCCTCAGCGAAAGTTTGCCGCCATTCGATGCCGGCGCGTGGCTGCGGCAGATTGCGCTTTAAGTGTCGACCTCAGCTTATAACTTAGCGGCAAGTAGGTCAGTTGGGGGAGTACGAGAAGTACTCGTCACGGTATCAATGGCAGCACAGAACTAGTATGAATTAGCGCCCGAGTGGAAGAAACGCATTGTACCCAAGCAGGTAGGTAAGTTCACTTCTCAGCTTCCGGAGATGGTCGAGCTCGTTATAGATCAGCGTCTTTGCGTGACCGACAGTACCTCGGGTATTCAGGTCGTAAATATAAATGCGGTGGTCAACCTCCTCGAGCAGTGCTAGATAAGCGCCCGAGTGGGAGTGATGAATTTTATGAGAAACACCGTGCTTGATAGATATGAACTCAAGCAGACGGCCAAGATGCGGGGAACCAGACGTGACACAAGTGGTGTAATCCAATGCACCGAAGCCAAAAGTCAAGAGACGCCGCTTCACGGCCGCAGATTCAGGAATTTCAGAGTCCAGTGCGTCCGAATCATGCGCCATGGTCATCTTAAAGTCGAGACGCACGCAGTCGTGGTCATTGGCACTTAGAGCAAAGCCATGATAAAGGTAAAGGATATGATTCGGTTGCCCATAATTCTCAAGAACCTGTGATTACCACAATACACACCCAAAGAATAAGCTCGTAAAGTCAATTAGACGTGGCGAGGGACTTGTTCCCCTTGATCAAACTGCCACGCAGCAGATGTAATGGCAAATCGCTTTCTATCTCGCACTGCTGTTGAGGTGCGATGCACGCTCGTGCCGGGTGGTATCTCGAATGCATCTGCCTACGCCGGAATTGACCTTAAAGAGTATTCCAAACATGAAAAGTACCGCATTGACAAGGTCAAGCATTGGGACTAGATGGCGTTGACCGTTCCACCATATAGAGCGACTATCGAGGATCTGAGCAGCCCATCGGAAGACGGGCCAAGACAGAGCGACGTCAGAGTGCCGGATGGCTGCTCCAAGAGCCCGCCGGTTGATACGCTGGAGTATGGCATTGTAGGTACGCTGCGTCGAGGCGACGTATGCAGGTAGCGCGATCGCAAGGGCCGAGCCCTCAAGACGGTCCCGTGCAAAAGTTGCAGCCTTTGTGGGCAAGTTGGCCCAAAGTAGCGGGGGGCTCTGGGCACTGTGATGATCCTGGCCCAATGTGATGCCAAGGGTTAAACTGACAATTTCATCAATTCCTGGAAGCAGAGCGAGGTAGGGTCCAAACTGATTGTTTGTGGTATTGACATTGCCATCACTGCCGATTAAAGCCGCAACGCACTTCACCAGAAAAATTAAAATTGCATGGAAGTCATCGAGAGAACGCACTGCAGTACCAATCTCGCGGCGGGCAGCACTTGTTGTTAGACAGTCAGTCTCTGGGACGTCTATGTAGACTTCCCCCTGATTTAAAGATTTAGTTGCAACCGCACCAATCCGGCCTCCATGTGACGACAGGATCGCTGCTTTTACGTGAAGCACTGGCCAATTACGTGAGCTTGTCCACGCATTGAAGTCAGCGACACGTTTTGTTAGTGGACCCAGCATCACAGTTTTTTTAAGCTCCACAAGTGGCGCATGTGCAGCACGGTCGTCATTTTTATCGTGGGGATTGTTATTAGAGGTTTCGCATATTATGGCGGCCGCAGCTTCGCTGGCGAGTCGCATCAAGACACGCTTCCGGGATTTTCGGAAGCAAATAGAGAGGCGCAGATCGTGTGCGAGCAAAGGATCTACCAGAGCCATCTCATCTTTCTTTAGTGTCGTCTTAAAGGCCGCAAGCCCGCCCGTTGCTTCGTTGAGTAATGCGGGGGCGATTACACGTTCGTGCAAAGATGGCAGCGGAAAAGCATACTCGCATTGAGAGGATGCAGCACCGTCGCTAAGTGTGGCAGGACAGGCCTCAAGCTGTGTGGTGTTTATGCTGAGCGCCCATATCAAGATGCGTACATCCTGACGGACGCGATTGAGCTCGCCAGGCATGCATTTTGATGGCATCCTATGGACACCAACTGCAGTCAGGACGTCAATTCGACTATTTGCGCGGCCATTCCCGTCGTGATTTAGGCTAGGAAGCTTGACAGGCGCACAGTCAAAAGGATTCTCTTCTTCCGGGACAAAGCCATGGTGTTCAACATAAATGTGAGTTGGGTTGTCACCGTAGTCTTCAAAAAATTGGTAGCCTGGAGCGAAGTTGCGATCGCTTGATGTGTGAAGCCCTGAAGTAGATAAAACGTGGTGTTTCAAGAAGAAATTGCCATGCTCAACTTCCCGCATCCACGCACCAATGTGTGTCCGATGATTGACAAGGTCTGCGATGGGTACGAGGAAACGAACGCCCTTGAATATTAATGCCCTTGAGTTCACAATCGACAATGCCCAGGCCCAGCTTGCCATCGACGTGTGTGCCTCAATACATATGTTCATGTCCGAGGCGCTCGCCAAAGCACAGCCTGCCCGCACTGCGCGTCTAAGGCTTGGCGAGACCCGCACCAATGTAGCTGCAGCTAGATCGTGTGCTCTTGCAGCACGTCTGGCAACTTGTGGTTCATGCAACGCGCTAAGGGCTGGTTGTCCAAACAATTTCGGCGTGAGGACAGCGGGAGGTAGCATAGACATGTACAATGCCCAAACAGATTTCGGACCTTTAGCCTGCTCCAAGAGCAGATTAAAGGCGATAGCATCTGCATCACTAAGCGGCTGAATTTGCCCGTGGGCACGCGCAATTGTATTCCCGTTCCCACCACTGAATATCACAGATGATGGTACAAATAGTGCCTGGGCGCCTGTCTCGAGTCGTGATGAACATCTTAGGCCGTAGCCCATGCCCTCAAATTCAGCCATCTCGAGCCCATTCGCAATCCCCCCTTTAAGCCGCAGCCAATCAATAAGGTTGGCATTGGTGGGGGCACAAAAAAAAAACAGATGCGAAAATACCAGCGTAGCTCCTATTTGATGACTAATGCGTCTAGCACAAATTGCGACGGTCATCACCTAGGGGCAGCATGGGTCCACATTGCGAAACCGTAGGTAGGTACGGTACCTACGGTACCTGCGGTACCGTACCGTAGGTACCTACGGCAATACCAGTGAAAGGCAAGCCTCGGTCACATTCCTGAGCTTAGCAGGGGACGGTGCCGGGGTTGCGGATATAAGTCGGCGACCTGTGACTTCCGGAAACCTCTCCACTGGCCGCACAATTTGAACTTGAAGCCCTCAAGTCGAAGTTGAATAAAACTTGAAGAACAAAAAGAGCCTTTCAAGCAAATCGGCAATTTAACACTTCCATCGCCACGGGCCGGCACGCAGCTCCACGACCCAGAGGATCATTTGACACTTCTTGCGAATAATGCAAAACCAAAGGAGTACGCACCTTTGGGAGTACGGCGGCTGAGATAGTCTGCCGCGGAGCTACCTTAAAATACACTAAGTAGTTTTAGTTTAACTGTGTTTATTACGCGTTGCGTGTTGAAGGGTGTTGTAAGTGTATAGGAAGGAAGGGTATAGGACGCTCCAAACGTGAGACGGGAAGTTTTAGGAAGTTCCAGGACTTCAAGTTGGACTCGGATACTGAGCAGAGTCATCGGGCAGCTTCGCGGCCCGCTGTGGTGCACC
>Ga0209503_10000813_pt1 | contig 17277 bp, 33 predicted proteins | sample SouAtlMetagenome_2_FD_187448 | JGI IMG/M metagenome (GOLD analysis project Ga0209503, IMG submission 187448) | Marine eukaryotic phytoplankton communities from Atlantic Ocean - South Atlantic ANT15 Metagenome (SPAdes) (version 2) | ecosystem: Environmental > Aquatic > Marine > Oceanic | place... | reverse complement strand
GCCTACGTCATAATGATGAGCTATATTGCGCTGTGAGGACTCAATAGTATTCACTCTTAAATTTTTCATTTTCGCAAAAAACTCTGCCCATAGAAATTTTAAAGAATTATTTTTTAAATTCTGTATAATTTGTTCATCATGCTTTAAGAATACACTTACCACATATTCTAAGTCCTTCGCGTCCCAATCTCCGTGCATATATGCCTCGGATAACCCAACTTCACCCTTTAAAGCAAATTGGTTAAACATATTAGAATCATGTACTAAAATGTGATTAATATTCTCTTTATCATAGTCTGTTTCGGATACAAATTCAATAGGAGTGCTGTTTTCAATTAATTGTTTAAAGAAACTCATCTATTATATAATATAATATATATATAGTGTTTATAATTTTAATCTAGATAGTTTTAATTACATTGTATCCCGCTTCATTTAATTTGTTGGTAAACTTTTCCAATACACTCTCTGGAAATCCCGTGTGTGCGATTTTTCCACTCGTGTATAATCCACCTTCCCAATTATCTACGATAATATCCGCGTCTCTGTGGAATACCTCGTAGAATTTGCCGATTCTCACCAATACCACCGCAAATGGATATGTTCGTTTTACTCGAATCCATGTTTCTTGTAATGTTGTTGGGTTTTCCACACAGAATGCATTTTTTGCTGTGAATAGATGCGAAAATCTTCCATCTGGACTCGATGGACCACACATTCCGGGTAACTCATCATGACGGTGTTGACCTTTTTCATATTTAATTGGTTTTGCTGCTCTAGGACCTCTGTTCCACATTGGAAAGTATTTTTTTGTCATTTTATATTTTATAAATTACTATATTATATCTCTACTTTGTCCCCATGCTCGATAGTTAAGGTACCATTCAAATAATCCGATACAATAATAATACAGATGAAAATAAACGCCAACATCGCCATCACTGCATATCCTTGTAGAATTTGTTCCTGTTGTCTACGGGGTGCCATAATAAACATTGCGGTAAATAAACTCATTTTTTTTTGATTTTTATATATTTATAATTATATTTATTTATTTATAGTTTGTCCCCACAGCCATAGGGACAAGGTAGACGTAGTATATATATTCAATATTTATTATACAAATGCCTAAAACTAAAAAGAAACGATTAACATATAAACAAATGATGGCACAGATCTTGAAGAGTACACCCAAAGAAGATGAGAAGAAAGTTATAAAAGAAAATACCGGTGGTGGTAATTTTACTAAAGTAGTACCTATTTAATTTACTCACATATACCTGTATCTGTATTACACGTTTTACTCCCGCAACTCATAAGACACTGATTCCCTCCACTTCCCGGCAATGTTGCTAGGAATCCACCTGCTGGACATCCTACCACTTTCAAATTTGGACATACTTTACACTGGTCACTATAGAAATCATCTGATAAACAGTCTTCACATGAAGCTCCCTTGAATGCTCCGATCCCGCCAAATTTTACATCTACATCACAGGTGCATGTCCCTGCTCCATCTACTCCATCATCACATTTACCGTGAGTATTGCATTGACCAATACCTGATCCGCCGGGGCATGTTTTACATTGTTTGCCGTATGATCCTGTGGCACACTCTGTACAATCTTCATCTTCTAAGGAATTCTTTAAACAACTACATGTTGAACCAGTCCACACAGGTAATGGATCTACTCCATCTTTTGCACATGCGCATCTCAACCCGACATATACTCCATCCACTAACTCTTCTGTACAAGTACCATGACCTGTACATATAGTAGCACTGTAAACACCGTCGAAACCGGGACATGCCTGACAGTCCTCTCCAGCATATCCTATGGATCCACATTCACAGTTACCATCGCCATGGCGTTGTTCTAGACAACATTGTTTAAATTGACAAGTACCTGTAGTACAGTCTCCATCAAATTCGCATAACTCACCGGTGGTTATATCACCTAGGGCACAAACTCCTTTACAATTAAATGAATCACAATCGTATTTATCGCCACAAGTATTACCATTCACGGTACATAAATCCGCGTTGTATATATTGGTATCATGCCAGTCGTTATCTCTACATATCGCAAATGGATCATGGGTTTCACATGTTCTACATGATTTACAATATCCTCCCCAATAACCGGGTTTACATGTTCGACATAAAGTACCAAACATATCTGTCTCCGGTATCCATCCGGTGGCACAGATATCACAATTAGATCCTGTATACCCCGGGTAACATACATCACATTTATCTCCATCCCATCCTCTTTTACATTTATCACAGTTACTACCGGTGAATGTAGGTGCACATATATTACATGCATCTCCTCCCCAACCCAAATCACATAGACAATCACCTGAACCTTGAGCCCCGTCATCACAAAAACCTTTACCTCCACAAATTTCACCATTGGAAGATGGACATGGTAGACATGGATAAGCTCCATAAAAATTTTGAGGACAAGGACATTCTGGCAACTCCAATGGGTGCCATATTATTTCTGTAATACCATATAATGTTAACATTCCGCCTGCTACTAGCATAAAAAACTGCCCCGGGAAACGTTTGGGGTTGGCACACACTTTAATCATAATGATAAAGGAACCTAAAACCATTGCTCCGCCCAGCATTATGGCACTTACTCCAGCTATCCATCCAGTGGGAATAGGTGGAACAGGGTATTCTAGTGAAGCCATCCACCCAATAGATGTAAGGGTGGAAATTGTTCCCAATAAAAACATTATGCCTCCTACAGTTTGTACCATTTGGTAACATAATTTATTAATTTATACTCTGACTTTTCTCATATAGATGTATATAATTATTACGATTATACATAAATGTTAACATTACAACAATGTAAACATGTCATAACATATTATACTCTAGACATGATGGAGACACAAGATAAACATATACCTCTTCACATATCACGTGATTGTGTATATTTAAATAAAATGCGCGGCGAATTGTGTAGTAACGTTTTTTCCAACCCAAAAATAAAAGATTTATTAAATTCTATACATAACTCCTCTCATATAGAACAACTGAATTCGGTACCTCTTAATTCAATATGTTATATAGATAAGAAAAATATACCAGTACCTACAGCTGGGGTTCAATTAATAATATACAATAAAAATCAGACGATAGAACATATATGTATACAAAAAAAATATCAACAAATATGTTATTATTATTTTAAATTAAGATATTTTACAGACTTCATTCAAAAAACTATAAAGGAATGGTTATGTAAACAATCATGGTACCTTCCACGTACATATCCTGTTCATACGGTTATCAAAAGAATAAATACATCAAATATACCAAATAAAATACATACTGAACTATCGGAGATAATGGAAACATTTAACAAATATCATTAGTTACATCACTAGGGTCCATTGTGAAATTGAATAACTTATCTAATTTTTGGGTGAATTGTGCTGGTAAATATCTTTTTGCCGATTTACAACCTTTACATGGATATTTTTTACTCCAACATTTATAAAAATAAGTTTTCTTAAGTAAATCGACAATTATATAATTTGTATTTTTACTATGGAAATCATTCTTAAACTTGCAAAATTTACTTTCCAATGTTATTGCATATAAAAAATTCCGTCGGAGATTGAATATGCGTTTGACAGGACCTAACGTAGATGTAAAGTCTCGTAAGGTTTGTTTACATATTTCATCCATATTTTGGGTTCCAAATAAATTACCACTCATATATGACGCAGGGGATTTATCTGGTTCTTCACATTCAATGGTATCTCTAGATGTTACAACTGGTTGGACTTTACAACTTCGCCATGTCTCAAATGTACACCGATGATCTTTCCATATTAATACACGTGTAGGGTCGCTCTTTTTCGTACATGATAACATACGAAATAAACGATTGCGTGTATATATTCCCATATCCACAAATGCATCCCATATAAGTTTCATTTCGGGGTTTATTTTTATGCGTTTTTGATATAAACAACGTAAGAATGCACCCACATTTGCACTAGATGCAAATATATGATCTTTTAATTTATAAATTATATGATATGATCCTTTTTTTTCATTGGAACTATCCAATACTATACATTCTTCTATTTCATGTTGCATGTCATGTATACAATCATCAATATATTTTTTTATATCTTCCCACACATCAGACATACTCATACTGGGGTATTTGGTACGATCCATATCTAAATCCAGATGTAAGTGACAAGGTTTATCTGCTTTTATAACTTCATAAAAATTCCGGTCTTGTTGAACAGTTATACTTATACATTTATTGTAAAATTCACGCTCAGATGCCACGACAAACATTCTCGCGGGTATACCTACCTGATATACACTTCTAGTACCATTTGTATCGCAATCCAATGCGTTTTTTAATTTACGAAACTGTTGCATCTTATATTATTTATATCAGATATATATATGTAGACATTTATATATTTCTACCTTGTCCCCACGGATTAACATAGACACAGCACGGTACGATGGACACATCAGCCTCTAAAAAGTTGATAGGAAAATTAGATTACGCTGAGTACAACGGCTTTTTTAGCATAGTAGCACAATTACTAGCATAGGGCTTAGCATTAAATTAACGGAAAACTTCTATACTATCAAGTACGACTTTCCTATCAATTGTCCTAACTGTTTTATATATTATAGGGGTAAATTTTTTTTTTTTTTCAAAAATCGGTCATTATTTGTAGTCCCTGCTGTGACAGCCTATTTTTTACCTGCTATGTTGTACTATTTGCCTAGCATATGAATAGTATTGGGACCAATTTTTGGGGATGGCACCCTCGACCCCTCTATAATATATAAAACAGTTAGGACAATTGATAGGGAGAGTGTACTTAATAGACTATGCATTTTCCGCTAACTTAATGCTAAGTCCTATGGTAACAATAGTGCTTCCATGCTATAGAAAACTTTAGCATGAAGATAGAGTATAAATATACCTGATATACATATCAAATGAGACTTCTTCTATTTTTTATATTATTTACACTCGCATCCTCCACTGAATTCTTTATCGAGGAAGATGGAGAGATGGGGTGCGATTGTGCATGTGATATCGATAAAGGTAAATTGGGTAGATCTACATGGCATCTACTACATGAAATAGCAGAACATGTAGAATCAGACGACACTACCGAACCATCGTTCCGTGTGTTTATGCACGCATTGAGCATGATATATCCATGTGAAGAATGTAGAGGACATATAAAGGAATACTTATCGAATAGAAGGGTAGAGTTATCAGAGAAATGGGTATGTGAGTTTCACAATGAAGTGAATGAACGTTTAAATAAAACTATCTATGAATGTTAATATCTTAATTTACCATACACTGAGTGTACACTCTCCTTAGGTTGTAATGCTCTCATAATATAATCTGGCATGGGTTCTGTGGTGTAGGGACGTTTCTTCTTCTTCATTCTAAATTTTGTTGTCTTTAAATTTCTACGCTGTATTTGTTGACGTACTCCTTCTTGTTCTGCCCTACCTTCTGCTGTGCTCCTAGGTCCTAAATTCGATTTACTTAGATCTAATTGTGCTTCCTGATCATTCGGATCAACACCAGCACATTTTGTTGCACATTTTTTTCTTTCACACTTACTATTACCTTTACAGTTGGCGTTGCATTTCTGACACTTCTTAATTTGACTCGAAGTTGCTTTAGTTGAGTATAGACTCTGTTCTAACCCAATTGCATCATCAGCTCCTTCGTCGTCACCTCCTCTCATAGCACGACTCGTCCTCGACACGGCTCGTCGTTGAGCTCTTTCTTTCGCCTCTGCTTTTTGTTTTGCTGTAAGTGTCATATTATAAAAAATAAAATAGAATATAATATAGGTTAATATCTTAGTTTACCATACTTTGGGTGTTCACTCTTTTTAGGTTGTAATGCTCTCATGATATAATCTGGGATGGGTTCGGAGGTGTAATTGGGTGGTGGTGGGGGGATTGGTGGTTCTGGCAATGGACATGTATCAGTGCGTGGTATTACTTCTCCTCTCGGGCATTTTTTTGTTTGAATTTGGACAGGTTCTTTACTTTTTCTTTTTTTCTTACCACCAACAGTAAGTTCATACTCATCATGAGCTCCGAATTCATACTCATCCTCTAGTTCGTGGAACTCGTGGTACTCCCCACATTCTTCGCATTTGTAAGGAACGTTAACCCCTGCAAATGCCAGTGCGTTTTTATCTGCTTCAGTTAATTCCGGTTCTTGTTGTGACTTTTTTCCCTTTCCTTTATTAGCTTCATTCAGAAATGGATGTTGCATTTTCTTTTTCTTAGGCATATTTTATTATCACATATCTTCTATATTATACCTTAAAAAAACTGTTCAGGTGCTGTACATCCAGTTAAGTAACATGTATTTCTCAGGGTCTTTATTACCGGGTTGTAGGTATATGTACAAGTTTCTTATCGGTGGGTTACCATCTACTATAAATCGTAGTGTATCTTTCGTTCCACCGTCGTCTATGCTTAGGTCTGCTCCTAAGTCTTCCTTTGCCATGTCTATTATCATTTGTCTATCAAATTCCACGTCATCGTAATGCAATGGCAGTAGCATAAGTCTTACTCTCTGAACTACAGGCATGGTGTTACATACAGGCGGTAGATCTACTCCCTCTACAGTTTGACCTTCATCTATGCCATCAAATGGACTCTCTACTTTTTTTGGTTTAATATACTTCAATGATAAGTTTCTAGAACGTTTGGGTGTCCTACTACTGGAGCGTGATCTAGATCTAGATAATGATAATTTACGTTTAGATCTTCTTAGGGAAGCTTCGCCTAATTGTTTTAACAGACTTCTTACCTGATTCCGTTGTTCTTCAGTAAGTGGTTTTGGTGCTTCTCTGGAGGACATATTACTTAACAAAATATGTTATATAAATACTGTCATAATTAATATAAAAAATGACCTTATATTTATATTTGATTTGCCACAACCGGACAGAGATAAAGACTCATACTTACATTGGATGTACTGAAAATTTCTTAAAACGATTAAATCAACATAATGGTTTGGAACCCGGGGGACCTCGTATAACGAAGCGTGCTGCTGGTGCGTGGAATCCTGTGTTAATTTTAAAGTTACCGGACGATAGGAAATTTAATTCTAAGAGTGTAAAGAAGGAGTGGAAGCAGTCTAGTCGTGGTTTATCTAGTAGGATTCGTAAGGGGTTAGATTTAGCTGTAAAGTACAAGTTAAAAATAATAATGCCAAATGAGAATAAGTATCCTAATTTAGAAATTTTAAATTATATTCATGCCCGGTGGAAGGATGATAAAGTAGCTATGACGGATAATGATTGGGAATATATATTAACTAGCGAATTTTAACTTTTTTACGTTTATTCATGATGTTGGTGATGGGTGTATCGTTTCTCCGTATACGTAGAATAAACTTTTTCTCTGGAAAGTCAAATGTGGTTTCTGTTATGAATGCTCTATATTTTTGTACAATGTCCGATATGTATTCTACATTGAGTGATTCTATATCAGATATTTGTAGTTTATAGTTGGCAGCATTCGGTGTAATTTCACTTGTAAATTCCATTGTTGTCATACCTAAAATATTTTGTAATATACCTTCAATATGTTTTTTATCTAATTTATCAACCATACTTAAGTCATAATCTGTGGGTACTACAAGTTGATCGTATGCTATAGACCGTTTCCTCTTTTTTTTGCTATCCTCTCTATGTTTTAATGCGGTTATAGTTAAAGTATTCTCTTCTACATCTGCCTTTATTTCTATAATACGACTATTCATTAGAAATATTTGATTCATATCGTCTAACGTCATTTTCGGTGGTTTAACAAGTGTGATTGAAAATTTCGTAGGGAATTTACTATGTACTCTTAATTTCATACGAGCAGATCCATCTAAAGATGATATGACTTTAATAACTTCTTCCACAAATCTGCTATCACTATCATGTAATCCTTTATGTTTCTTTAATTGTACTTGAGGTTTTACATATGGCGACTCCATAATATGTATATCAAAACTAGACATATACTTAAATACATCACTGAATAATTACATTTTATATTACGTTGCCTTTTTTCTATAGTTTTGCAATTAATATTGACTTTACCATTCATCATGTCTGCTTCGATTTGAGGTTCTAGACCTTTACTCGATATAATGTTTCTCCATAATTCTGTGGTATATTCGTTCAAGTTCGTTATATTATCAACCACCAGTTTAAACCCCTTCCCTCCATGATGGTATCCTTTAAATTTAACTTCCATATCAGGGTTATCCTCATCACTCATTTCTTTTATAATAGTATCAGCAATAGTAGATTTTGTACGATTGGCTTTATGAACACTCATTATAATATATTTAGTTAATGGTATTTATACTAAGCTTACAATAAAAGCAAATACACACACAAATCTCGCCAACCATAACATAAGTCTAATAATGTTACTTCTATGTAATTTTTGTTCATTCTCCACAGAATGCAATTCAAATACCTTAAAATTATAATATAATGTAACCCCATTGGATATAAATCCTACCATCAATAATACTAACGGTAATAATGAATTGATATCAAAAAATGTCATGAGAATACTAGTTACAAGTTCAATAAATATAAATATACCTGACGTTTTCACATACCGTTCCAGTTCTTCTTCTATATAGGATTCCTTTACTAGTGGATAGTATACCATTTTAAAGGCAATAGATGTAGTTACTATACAACAGGCAGATAAGTTAATAAGAGATATAACGAATAATCCTAGATTCATTTATATTATTATAATAGATATTTATACTGTTATTGGAAGTATTTCCATTAACCAAATTGCCTCTCGTAATTTTAAGAAGTTCTTTTTTTCGAACATCTGTACCGTTTTTGATACAAGGTATGTTTCAATATGTTCAGGAAATGACAATACTTCGATCCATTTTACAATGGTTGTAAATTCAATCTCAGACACTAGAATGACACCCTTTATATCTAATACTAATCGTTTTAGAACTTTTTTATCCGCCTCTGTCCAATTTCGTTTACTATGGGGAATTTCTGTAATTTGTGTTTTGTATCCTATTCTATCTACAATTAATTTACTAAACATTTCAACTTCCGGTCCTATAGTAACAACTGCTCCAATGATATCTGTCAATTCCAATAGTTTATCAGTATAGAATGGAGCATCTTTTAGGTCGGGTAAGAGTTCAATGAGTTCAAAATTAGGTTTTTCTTCAATTATTATTTCTCTACATTGAGGACATTTACAATTTTCACCTTCATGATCTCGTAAAGCTTTAATACAATCTTTACATAAGCCATGACCACAAGGCTGTAACACAAATGGTTTTCTTTCAGTTGTATATATATTTTTACATATTGGACATTTCGGCGGTACAACAAAATCCATTTTATATAATGGATACATTCTTATATAGTTGATCTACAATTAGGGCATGTATTATTTTTGTCTAACCATGGCTGTACACATTTTTTATGGAATGCGTGAGATACCTCAGCCTGACATGGTAAACGCATAATTAATTCACCTTTTTTCATAGGTTCAAAACATACTGTACAGTCACCTATATCTGCCTCAGCTTTATAAGTGGACACACGTGATGTACTAGGGTTACTATGGATAGGTCCATTCATAATATCTTGTATATTACTTACAAAATCTGTCATAGGATTATCTCGTGAAATATCTATGGATGGTGGAGCTTGTAAATGGAATAATTCGGAATCAAATTCTGGTAATAATCTAGTACAACATCTTAAACAATTTTCCAATCCTCTACATCCACATGGACGCATTCTCCTATTAGATGCTAAATGTCTAGTACCTGATATAGCTCCCATCATATGACTTGTAAATGGGTTGGTTACAAAAGGTGATAAATCTATATTATTGCGAGTCCGTCTTTCTCCACGTCTTCTAGGTTCTTCTATAAATGTTAAAGTATACTGAGACATTATTATTTATATGAATAATATATTTATACTCTTATTTTTTATCCACACAACATGCACCCCAATGATTCTAAACATGATGCTTCCTCTTCTTCTTCATCTTCTCCGCCCATATTATTACTAATTGTTGTTCCACCTCCTCCTCCACCCTGAGGGTCCATAGGTGCTACTACACCTCGATTATTTGTATTTATTGTTACACAATTACCCATTTATTGAGAAACACGGTCATATATATACATCAATTCGGATGCCAACGGTAAAATCAATATTATCGATACTGTTAATGACATCCCAAATAAAAAGGGATATTTTGCAATATTGCTTTCCATAGGAACTCCGTGATATGATAACTTATTCATTTATTATGTACAACAGGTCATATATATACAGGTGTTTCGTCATCTAAGTGCACCGTTATATAAGAATCTTCGGAATTTCTACGGGTCAATTTGATAGGTTCCTTCGGTGGTTCCCCAGTAGGCAATTCTTCTATATTTGAATCAGGATGAATTTGAACTGAAACAGTACAGCCCATTTATTATATTAATTAAGACATATATATATATCTAAACTGATATAAATCCCCTATTCTTCGTGTTGGCGATATTACGTTGTATACGCTGGCTACGGAGTATTTCATTCCGGCAATCCATAACGAGAAAAAAACTTACCATAACCCAATATACAGCGAAGGATACATCTAGCCTATGATCCCTAGGAAATGTTAAAAATAGGACAATAGATAGAATACTAAGTATAGTACCAAAACCATAGAAAAAATGTCTCATTATATTATATATTAAATAATATTTATACTCAATAAAAACGTCCACGTCTATAACGTTTTGGTCTCCATCTTAACATGGGTTCACCACCATTGAGTAACCATTCAATATAAAAATTTTGTTTTATTTTAGGTGAGTATGGTAATACAATTGTTTCTCTACATAGAGGACAATCTGTGTGCTTATGATCCATCATACGCTGATGACAAGATTTACACCATGAATGTTGACAAGTATTAGTAAATACACTTACTGTATACTCGTAACAAACTGGGCATTCGCTCATATATATAAAATATGATTCGATCTAATATACATTTTCTACATTCATTGTGGAGGGGTAGGAAATGACACTTTCCTAGTGACCACTGGACAAATTTTACCCGTGATTGACATTCTAGCGCGCTTGGAACCTTTAACACCATCTCTCTGTCTGTAAAGGACTTCTAATTTTTCAAGTGTGTCGTCCCATGCTGCTTGTAATTGAGAAGCGGCTCTTTTTATATTAGCCATTTCTTTTTCGCATGCATCGGACATTTTTTCCAATGCTATAATTTCTTGTTGGGTAGAACGTGAGACTTCTTTTCTTTTAGGCATATTGTATATCTCTTTTTTACACGTATATGTATATGTGTATATGTGTATGTATATGTATATGTGTATATGTGTATATATAAAAATTATGCACAACGTCTATTTACATACAGGTGCTTGTCATTAAATCTATTAATTAATTTTGGCGCGAAACATATAACAAAACTACCAGTAGTTTTTTTGAAAAGACAAGTAAAATTCCCCTTTTATGCAAGAAAAAAGGCAATTTTTTTTCACAATGCTATTTATATGCTAATAATGGCGCGAATCGGCGAGATTTCCCCAATGCTATATGCACCTAAAATTAGCATGTAAATAGTATTGTTGGTCCCCACACCGCCATGGGGACAAAGTAGAAATATATATGCACATATAATATATAGAAATATATATAAAATATATATAAAACAAAACAAATATAAACAATAAATAATAAAAAAAGTTATTAAAAGCCGCTAATTATCAATACACACGTAACCCGTGAATTTTACGAATTAATTTCAAGTTTAAAGTATCTAAATTGAAAAAAAAATGTCAGATTATTTAAGAATTTTCAAAAATTTAAATGTGGAAGGTGAATATGCACGCACATCATATTATCTGGAGGATTGTGGATCAAAATGTACTACCTCAACTGTATATTATCAATTAGATAATTCGGGTAAGGAAATGAATAAAGTCAGAGCAGTTGCGCGCATTCTTAAAGATAAGCAATATGACTTATGGAAGCAACGCGAGAACAAACGCGGACACTTTACAAAAGGTAAAGTTTATTCACAATTATTGCGTTCTATGTCGGCAGAAATAGTAGTTGCAAAATATTTAAGTGATGTAACTGGTTATGATGTGGATAGATTTTATCCTAAGTGGTATAAACAAACGGAAGAGGAGATAAAACTAACCCGGGGTGCATTCACAGCAGATATTTATCTTGATGATAATACAGAGATACAAGTAAAGTGCAAACGAAAAAGTGATCCCGGTATTATATTACAAAAAAAATGTGGTCGTAAATATAATGGTCATCAATCTAATATTTTGAATGGAAATGTGGGTCCCAACTACTTCTTATGTGCAGTAGAATATTCTAACCCGGAAAGAGATCAGCATCTATACAGAATAATGTATATGGCACGCACTGTTGATATCTACAACAATCGTACTCAGTTATTTGATATACCTCGCAATGGTAATACAAATAAAGTACAATTGACTGACAGTAAATTGTTAAATTTATTGGGTATGAAATTCTTTCGTCCTAAGGCACAAGAATATGTACCAAACAATGAAGATTTCCCAGCATTGGTATCAAAAAAACCATTTAAAAATCCATTGGATTATAAAAACTTTTTAATAAAAGAACGTGATACAATTGCAAAATGTACTGATAAAGTTATTAGTAAAGTTTGTGATGAGATTGATTATGTTTATGATATAAAATGGGGTGACGCGGCAATGGAAGAAGATGAACTATAAATATATTTAAAATATTAAGAATATTTAAAAACCTATACTATATAAAATACCTAAATAATAATAATAATAATGGCGTTCCTGTTGTCAAGTCTAGGAGGGATCGCTTCGTGGCTTATGGGAGCAAACCACCACCTAAACCAACAAATAATACGAATGCAAATCCACCACCAGAACAAGAACGAGATCCTACGTTCCCTTTTCTACTCTAAACCTCGGTATAGAATAGTAAAACGAATATTTGAAGATTATGAAGATGTCATACAGTACGATAAATATTGTTATATCAAACACAATGGTAAAGCTTATTGTGTAGAGAGTGATAAAGCACCCCCCAATAAGATATATACATTCAATGGACTATTCCCACCGTCGGATATACTATTGGAGCTTATGGAAAGTGTAGATAGTATACCAGATAAATCGTACACCAATTATATTAAGGTAAAAGCTAAAGAAGTATATGCTGAAAAAGACTTATTCAAAAATTTAGAATCATGGAATTTACAGCTAGATACAATATTAGAATCGTCTAAAAAGGTTCAACTGAAGTGTTAGTATATATTATACATATGTTAGATAATAAATGTCAGTAGTTAGACAAGATCCTGATTTACAAGATGCATTTAATGAATTAGAAGCTAAGGTATTACTCTTACAAGAGGAACTTAAAAAGGTTAGGAGAAGGGTCGTCGTATTAGAAAATTTAGCAAAAAAGCATGGTATAGTACCAGCAGAGAATAACGATAAAGTAGAGTTAGATACGTGTGTTATTATGTAGTATAAATATAATTTAAAATATAATTAAATGAATAATACCCATCCTATATATTTCGAGCGTATTTTAGAAGGTGATAATACACAGTTAATTAAAGCATCAGAGCTACGTAGAAAAGTATCCCAATCCATAGAATATAAAAATAATGGTTATGATACTTGTTTACAATACTACGCTGAACTACAGAATATAATGAATAGTAATGTGAAGTGTAAAGAGCAACCATTATTTATATGGGGTGATCATTCTACCACATGTTGGTTATATGAACAACTAAATATTTTAACTTTATTATCCCACTGGAGTATAGAGAAGGCTGTTGATAATACACCTAAAGACGCTAAGGATTGGTATTTAAAATCTGTTAGGTATGAAATGGATGCTTTAACTATTTTAAAAAAATATTTATGGAAAGACTCTTCTATATCTAATTTGCCTATTATGCAGGATCGATTTCATTTGGGTAAAGCAATATTATACGCCAGTGATTACTATTACAATATGTACAATTTTAAAGAATGTCTAGAACCTATTCGCCGGTCTTACCAGTTAACAGAGTTGGCATCTCATGTATGGAAAGGATTAACCATAGATGATAAATTAAAAACTAGAAAAGCACTAGCACTCAGACAACTGGCACATAGATTGACTGATGATGACTGTGGTCAGCGTGTAGCACTTATGGAAGAAGCAAATGAATTGTTACCCTCAGATATAAATATTTCGAATGATTTGAAACGATGGAGAGGACAAAATGATTCTGTCTATTATCATGTGGTGGAAACAGATAAAACAATTAACGTTGTTTCTTTGCATGATTTTTTTCAAATTCTTTCCACAATGAAGTAATTATATCTAATTGGGTGTTCATATCGGGTACTTTATAATTCTGTGCAGCGTATATACCGATAACAATACCAAATAAAACTCTTAACATTTTATTTATTCATTCCAAAATATATACTAAAAAAATCTTCCCAATCATCCATATCAAAATTATTAATTAATACCAGAGCATCATTATCAGTTGTCTTTAATGTTGACGCTTTCACATGAACAAATAATGGTGTATTCTCACATGCATGGTAAAACGTATCAAATGTCTGTATAGACTTAAACCATAAACAATATTTCCATTCAGACCCATTTATAGGTAAAAACTCCATATCTAATGGTTTAATAATGTTATTTATATATTGTGGTGTTAGACCGTCCATGTTTGGCATTTATATTATATATTAAATTATATTTATACTAAAAAATTAATTTCTTTAAGAGTGAATTTTTATACTTAGCCTTCACTGCAATCATATGTTTACATCTATTTCCCCTATCTATAAAGTCTATGCAATTACATGCTATGATATTAAACCCCTTCGTATAAAATGATTTGTATATATCATATTCCAAATAAACCTTATAATATTTCTTATTCCTTTTCTCACCAAATTTTTGAGAACGAACAGATATAAAATTACGTTGTTTCATCTGGTCTCTATCCAACTGATATAGATCCTCTATATATCGATACTTATCTGTGAAATGTGCATAACAATTTACTATCTGTTTAAACCCATCCTTATCCTCTGATGAACAAGTACCATATTTCAGCCTCTTTTTCTGGACCTTAGGCATAGGTACACCTCTAGGAGGAATGTTATTTACCAATCGCCTAGCACGCTCTATTCTATCAAACCCATACCGGTTATCATACATTTATAATACTTAACATACTATAATATATTATCTTTTTCTTCTTTCCCTAAAATAATGTTTACAACATAATCCCCTCCTATAGGAATTACTATTGCATTCTACTATTACACAACGTTTAAATGGTTCTTTAAAATGTTCTAAACATAAATTATTTAAATATTCTTTTCTATCGCAATATTTACAGGTAGGTTCGGGTGGAAATTCATTATTTTGTAGAGCCATACGGTAATGAGATCTGCATAAATGTCTACAATATACCATTTTATTACAATATAAACAATGTATTTGCCATGACCTATAATGTTTCTGACATAAGGTAGAGGCAAACACGGGGCATGTACAATTACGAAATGTACAATGGAATTTTTGAGACTGTTCACGTTTATAACATGTGCGACATAATTGTTTCCTATAAGCTTTCGTTTTACAAATTTTACACACTAATGTTTTACGGTACGCTTCGTAAGTAGCATAACCCATAGGTTTATTAATTTATATGGTATATATATAGACATTTTATTTATTAAAATGGAAAATATAACACAAGAAATAATACAAGTATTAAATGAACAGAGTCAGGCTATCGAAGACCTACAACAGTGGATGCACCTCATGTGGGTTATGCTTGTGGTGATGGTAGCCGTAGTTATTGTTATTGTCGTAACTGTAGATAAAGTGAATACAAAAATAAAAGAGGAATACGACGAACTAAAAGAACCATTATTAGGTCCAGATAGTGAGGAAGTCTAAAATTTTTAAGTATAATAAGATTGTATTCTATTATTAAATATGTCAAGAAGAACTCCTCAAACACTCGACGAATGTGATAACATTAGAAATAGAAATGAAAAAAACAGATGTATTGAAAACAAAAAATGTGACAGTGTGTGCAATAGTATGTCGGAGTCGAGAAAACACCAAGAGGCAAAGTTAACATCCCCGTATACAAAAAGGGAATGTAAAGCTGGATGCGAAAGAAAATATACAAACCGAGCACCATTCAGAAACCCTGAAGCAATAACGAGAGCTGAAAATGCATTGAAGGAAGCTGTGAGACAAGATGACAAGAGGAATAAAGTTAGAAATGAAGGACGTAAACGAGATAAAAAAGCTCAACAAAACGCGGAGAGAAACGAGAGAGCTGCACGAAGAGCTAGGGAGAAACTAAGGAAAGCTGCTGGAAAAAAGGTGAGTGTAAAAAAAGGTAAAGCGAAGGACATAATACGTGCAATGTCTGTTAAGAATCTAGATGGGAAACAGAAGTATAGTAACAAAAAACAACAACAAAAAAACAACAATACCCAGAGAAACCCACAAGTGAAGACTAGGCTGCGTAGAAATGCTATGTATTATCAACCTAAACTAAGATTTTAATTATAATTTTAATTTACCCCCACTAAACCAACTTTTTTTTGCTACCTTCTTCATTGGAATGCGATTTTGATTTACTTTAAAATTCCCAATCTGTCGAGGACCTTGTTTCCCAGCAGCGAATGCCGCCCTTTTTCTTCGTGTTTGAGGCAACCACTCTTGTATATATGCTCGCCATGCCCTACATTTTGCATTATTTGTACATTTATCAGTATATTCGTCTACTTTTTCCATGAATTTTTTATCATTAAACCAATCCTTTTTCCTAACTAATTCACCATCTTCAAACCATTCATCTACTTGTGCATCCTTTTCCACGGCAGTCCCACCCGCTCGTTTGTTCCACGAGTTTTCAAAATTTCTAAGGATATTATTAAAAAATGCATCCATGTATATAATATATAATAGTCATATAAATAATTATTTTTTTCTGATAACTAACATGGTGTGTGTCTAAGGGTCACTTGGGATTCACCTCCGAACCCATCCCAGATTATATTATGAGAGCATTACAACCTAAAAAGAGCGTACACCCTAAGTATGGTA
>Ga0209503_10000811_pt1 | contig 17287 bp, 10 predicted proteins | sample SouAtlMetagenome_2_FD_187448 | JGI IMG/M metagenome (GOLD analysis project Ga0209503, IMG submission 187448) | Marine eukaryotic phytoplankton communities from Atlantic Ocean - South Atlantic ANT15 Metagenome (SPAdes) (version 2) | ecosystem: Environmental > Aquatic > Marine > Oceanic | place... | reverse complement strand
GGATGTTTACTCTTTAATTTACTTTCACCACCACAAGTATTGCCGAAAGTCATTACTGTGCCTGGACATTTGGTAGGATTAATCTTAACTTTACGAGAACCTGTTCTACCACTCTTAGTCCTAATATTTGCACCTGTCATTACCTTTCCACCATGCTTTGATGGTATCTTTATATTCTCCTTATCAAAATATTGTGGTCTTCTACCTTTCAAGAATATGGGCATATATTCATGGTCTACTCTAAATCTTTTCTTCCACCATGCACCTTCTGTGCCTTGCCTGTTGTAGATATTACATTCAAATAACCTAAAACCAATATTATCACACCAATCAATAATAGTTCTGAATGATGTAAGTGACTTAGCAAAATCTTTAGTAGAGTCCTGTATTACCATTACACATATTCCACCATCCCTTAAAACTCTCAACAACTGCTCACCCAATCCATGCAGATCCAAAGTATAACCATTGTAATCTCTTAGTGCATCATAAGGTGGAGATGTAACCACCATATCAATGCACTCATCAGGTAATGTTTTGAGATAAGATATATTATCAGATGTAATTATCTCATTCATGTAATGCTTTTCTCTTTACAGCGTTTGTGAAGTATTCAAGGTTATCACCAATAAGACCAGTACCAGTATTACATCTCTTACACAAATATCCTCTAAAGGTCTTAGATTTGTGGTCATGGTCACATTGCCATGGGCCATTTGTACCATCGACACCCTCTGGAATATCCTCTACTTTCTCATAAACAACCTTACCACATTGTGTGCAAGGTGTCAAGTAATCTGGAGGTGGATTATCTTTCTTTATCTTCGATAGAATAGCAGATTCTTTTCGAGAACAATCTCTACAATTAGTATTAACTCTCAATCTCATTCCATTTCTTTTGAAACGAGTGCGATAGTGTTGAAAATATGTAGAAGGTAATTTCCTCTTACATACAGAACATGTGCAGTCAATGATCTCAATCAAATGCTCATCAGAACACTCATTACATACTGAAACGAGAGGGAACCCCATTTCTGACATGACAAAGGCATCAGATGGTTTGGTTTTATTGCAACAGGGACAGTTGAAAGCCATTTACCTTTATTTGTTATTTCTATTATAGCAATAAAAAAACCCCTGTGGGGGTTTTTGTGCCAGATCTGCCACTGGTTCTTAAGAAAATATAAAGCTTGTCCTACAAACCATACAAAGGTATGTATGATGATCGTAAGTTTGACTTACTTAATGGTTACTACCGCAGGAGTTGATGTTCCGTTAGTATTGGAAGCATATATCTCATATCTTTGCTGACCATAGGTAGGTGCAAATGTTGACTGTCCAGATGTTACATTAGGTGTAATAATGAAATTACCATCAAAAGGATTCATTACTGCATAAACAGAATCAGTAGCATTACCAGCAGGGTCTACATTCGTAGCACTCCATGAAATAGTTCCTCTACCAAAAGTAGTTCCTTCAGTTTGATCCAAATCAGAAGATCTTAATACAATATTTCCTTGAGGATCTTTCAGAGTAAATGCCACTCCAGCAGGGTTATGTTGCCAATCTTCAGGATCATTACCTGAAACAAATTTTCTATTAAAACATTTAATTGTTATTGTATGATCTCCTAAACCAAATCCTTGTGTATATGGTGTACCATCAGTATAACTTGTTCCACCAGAAGTACCTGTAGTTTCCCATTTACCCATTTGACTGGTATTGGAATTGGCAGGGTAATGACTATCATAGTCAGTAGTAGCTCCTTTTGGAATAGCATCTATATTCCACTCACATCTATTATCTGACTGAATCTCGAACGTGTATTGTCCAACTTTAGCAGTATCAGTTATCTTCCAAACCCAAGTGTTAGTAAATGAAACATCTCCATTCTGTGTTTTTGGATCACTGCTATTTTCCCAAGCAGCATAATCACGCATAAACTGTGACCAATATTGCTTCATTGCAATATATTCCCAATCTCCATTAGAATCTTTACCACTATGTAATGCAGAATCATATGAATTAACCCATGTTGTTGTAGTAGCAGGAGACCAGTTAGCAGGAACTATTGTAAGATCACCATTTCTCTTATTAGGATTATTTCCATCATCATGGAAAACTAGTTTCTGTCCGTATTCTTTTATTCTCTCGTTTCTCAAATAATTACCACCGTTTGCTGGTCTATTTCCAGCTTGAGATAGATTAGTAAACTCTACATCATACAATCCTTCAGGTAAAGTTAAAACAGGAGATAGATAAGTATTAATTCTATTAACAGATCTGGTATATGAATATACGACAGTTCCAGAGGAATTCTTAATCTCGATCTTGTCAAATGCTACTCCACCAACATCAGAATAATCATCTTGTGTTTGATAGAATTTACATTGAACTTGTGTTCCGTCAGAAGCACTAGTTACGTTTAATGTTTGCTTACCTGTTGCATCATTTTCTGGAAAGTTAAATCTAATATGTTGAGTATGTTCTACTGATACAACAGGAACTTGACCAGGAGGAACTGGGGTTCCAGCAGATCCATCACATTCTAGTCCAACACTACCTTTTACACTAGCAGCACCTTGAGATCCTTGAATATTTGGATCAAAATACTTACCACATATTGCAGCACCACCTTTACCACCACCTTCTCCCTGATCTAGACCAGTAGCAAGAGGACTTTTACCAAGAGTGCTTCCACCTGGTTGACCATAATCACCACCATCTCCACCTGCACCACCAGGAGTTGAGTTTGCAGCACCATCAGGATTTTCTCCACCAGAACATTTAGCAGGGACATTCGGTATTCCAGCAGAACCTGATTGCCTTTCTTGTGGACCACCACCAACAAAATTTCTAAATCCCCATCCAGCACCTTCACCACCAGCACCACCTCTACCTTGTTCGGGTGTAGTTGAAGTATAAGATCCTAGATATACGGTAGAACATGAAGTATATTGGCACATGTGACCATAAATTGTACCAAATCCATTAGTAGGATTTGCCCAAGTTCCTGGAGAACAGGGTAATGTTGCAATAAAGAGTGAAGCATATACTGAACCACCAGGACATGGATTACCACCACCTGAACATCCATCAGTATATCCACCCATTGATAGTGATGTACTACAAGATGTTGAATATCCTCTGTCACAAAGACCTGCTTGGACAGGTAATGCACCCATTTGTCCTTGTTCTCCTCCTCCACCACCACCATAAATCTTACCACTACCTTCAATATGAATTGTAGTTCTACTCTCAGATCCTTCGTGTCTAATTGTTAATGCTGCTCCTGCATCTTTACCAGGATCACTTAATGTTTTATCTGCCTGAGTATTAAAATTAAAAAATCCTGCCCTTCCAGCAGAACCGTATATTCCACCACTAACATGAATCCTTGTATTCAATGCTTTTAATGGTGATGGCAATACCAATTTAGCACCTGGTTTCTTACCACTTCCTACTCCACCATCACCAGTTAATCCATTAGTACCAGTATCATCAGAATATGCCTGTCCAGTTATATTGATTATCTTTTGTACATTTCTTTGATAATTTCCAGTTGTTGCACCAGAGGCATCTAAGTTATTATTACCATCCCAATCAATTCCATCTGAACCACTCTTTAGACCCATATCCAAGAATTTATCATTACCAGATTGATTGGCAGTATATCTCTTAATAGAATTTCGCATCAAAGATGCTTTCCAATCAGTACCTACTCCATCAAATGTTCCATTTGCATAGGTATCTTCGGGTATAGAAGTATTTTCGGTAGAATCAGGGACTACAGGATTTCTTTCTTCCTTTCTAGTATTCCTAAACAACTCAGAGGCAGAAATAGATCCACTAGAAGTTTCCTTAAAATTTGATCTAAGTTGACTCCACTTAATTTCACCTGAAGCGAAATATGGTCCTGCCTTTGTTACACTAATACTCATTAACTATCCGTTAGTGAAGGTTTGCCCAACTACTACCATTATAAACTTGTAGTTTATTAGTAGATGTATTGTATATAATTGCACCTGCTTGTAAATCAGTTAAATTACCTCTTTCAGTTGTAGTAACTTTTGGAGGAATCATAAACATTTTATTCTGTTGTGGTGTTAATAAATTTCCTCTACCAGCATTAGAGAAATCAACTGCACATCCTGGTCCTTGATTACCAACTGCAAAGAACTTCTTGATATGACCTGCACCATCTACTTCCAGTTGAGAAGTTGGTCCAGTAGTTCCAACACCCACCTTATTAAATATTGCTGTACCAAATGGAGCATCTATAGCAACATTCTTAGCAATATTGGCAGTTCCAATACCAATCGTACTCACACCTGATATAGTTTCAGAAACTTGAATATTCAAGAATGTTGAAATACCTGTGCTATTATTAAGATTTGATCCACTTATTACTGAAGGTAATGGATAATTAAATACACCATCAACTTGTAAATTACCACCAACTGTTAAACTAGCACCAACATCTAAAGTACTCTTAACAAAAACATCGTCTGAGAATGTTGCTATTCCAGCAACATCTAATGGATATTCAGCAACTGTTTTACCAATACCCAAATTACCCTTATAATCAAGAGTCATTAATGTTTCATTTGTTTGACCATAAAGCCAATTAAATGATCCAGTATTTACACCAACAAAATTACCAGCGTGAAGTGCTTGAGTAAAATTTCCAGTATCTCCATTAAATATTTCAAGAGTTTTACTTGATTCACCAAACTTAAATTGTGCTGTACTTTCACCAATTCCAATTGATGCTTTTTGACCCAACTGTAGAACTGCTGCCTTTACGCCTAATACATCAACAGTAGTAATACCAACACTAAAGATTTCTACATTCTTTGCAGGATTAATCTTACCAACAGCTAACTTATTCTGAATATCTAAAGATCCAGCAGTTGCTATACCAATATTAGAATTAGTAGAATTTAAAGAACCTGTTGTAAGAACACCAGAAACCGTATCTCCAGAAATACTTCCAGTTACTTTAATTTCATTAAAGGTTGAAATTCCAGCAGAATTAATATTACCAGTTATATTACCACTTACGGTTCCTGTAATTGTATTAGAAGTTAAACTATCAATATTGTAAGTATCTGTTCCTGTTCCAACAGTTCCGTTTGTTTCTCTATTAACAATCTCTTTCCAACTTCCATCATCTGCAAAATATGCTCTATTAGTTGCAAAAACTTGAGCAAAAGCACCTTTACTTGTAAGTGGACTAGGTAAATTACTTTGATTGAGATAGTAGAATGGTACTAAGTTCTCACCTTCAATAGCAGTTATAATACCTGTTACATTAACATTAGATGCTTCTACCTGAGTAAATGTAGATAGACCACTAACAATATTACCTCTTAAATCTCCAGTAAATCCTATTCCAGCAGTTACTATACCTGTTGCTACAACATTACCTGTAGAGTTTATTCCTACACCTTCATTAAATGTTCCTAGATCATTATTACCACCAATCTGTAAGAAGAATCTTGGATCAACAGTTGCAATACCAACTGCACCTTGAGAGTATATACTTGTATATCCTAAACCAACGTCCGTATCTAACCACTGTGATGTTGGCAGATTCAATAGATTCTTACCATCACCATAATAAGTAACAAGTCCAGCAGAAGAAGTTGCAGTTATAACTCCAGCAGTACCAACACTAATACCAGCACCAATCTCACCAGCAGCAAAATCTAAGTTGTTAACCTGTAAGGTATCACTTATGACTAAACTTGTAATAAGTCCTGAAGTAGCATTTACTTCACCAATAACTTTAACTTTTCCTCGAACATCCAGTGCCTCAGTAGGAACGGTTGTTCCAATACCTACCAGACCCGTTGGATTAACGAGAAAATTGTCATCATCAACCTGAACACCATTACGAAAACTAAAGGACTTCTTAATATTAGCCATTTATATTAATTTTTAGTTATTTATCAGGACAGAGCATCAACCTTAGCTGATAGTTCTTTGATTGCCTCAATTAAAATTGGGACTATTTTTTCATAACGAACTGCTTTATAACCACTATCTCTTGTAGTAGTTATACCTGGAAGACCTAATGCTTCAATCTCTTGTGCGATTACACCAGTATCTTGTTCTCCCTCTGGATACTGATCTCTATATCCCTTCCAAGTAAATGTATTACCTGTAATTGCCTTAACTTTATCTAGAGCATTTGGAATAGCAGTAACATTATCTTTTAATGCACTATCAGAAGTTGAGAAAGCAGTAATATCACCTGAAACAGCTAAGTCACCCGTAATGGTAATTCCACTATTTGAAGTTTGTAATTTAGTTGCTCCATTATACATCAACTGTGCTGCGGATACACCTACACTATTCAATCCTCTGAAGACGATATTTCCACCAGCATGTATTTCAACATACTCACCAGCATCAGTACCACCTTGAATCTTTAACGTACCAGTATCATTTTTGATAATCGAATCTGTAGAATCATGGAATATTTCCATGTCCAATCCAGTCCCTAAAATGATCTTAGCATTGTCAGGTAACTTAATTCCACCATTAAAGTTAGATGATCCTGTAATTGTTAATTGACCACCTAAGAATGTATCACCAGCAATTCCAACTCCACCTGCAACATATAAAGCACCTGTAGCAGAACTAGTTGAAGGAGTTGTAGAGAAGATCTTAACATCACCACAAACATTCAATCTCTTACGAATTGCAGCACCACCATCTACAGTAAATGCACCAACTAAAGTTCCAGCAGTACAATCTGAAGTAGATTCTGTTTCATTTGTAATCTTAGTTACACCATCAACAGTTAAACTTTCAGTTAATCTAAGTGCTTTGTTAAATCGTATATTACCGTTAAAGGTAACAGGACCATCGAACTGAGATAGAATCTGTTTAGATGCTCCACCCTCAACAAGTAATCTATCTTTGATAATTACTTCATCAAATACAACACTTAATGCACTTGGATCTTCACCTGTTACAGTTGGAACTGGTATATCAAATGTTATTTGTTCACCAGAGTCAGATGAAATCTTAGTGTTTCCAATATAGAAATCACCCTTATCATTCATACCTGTGTAAACAACAGTACCACAAGAGGTTTCTTGTGACTGTGATAAGAACTCTTCTCTTTCAGTAGGTGTCTTTAATTGAACCTGTGGAAGACCAGTTGAATAGTTACCTGGACCATAACCAAGATATTCAAATGTATGACCAGATGCACGAAGTATAGATGGTCTTCTTAATTCAATAGAGATTGGTTGAATCTTTCTAACTACAGAATTGTTAATATGATTATCAACAATCGTACCTAAAGCACCACGAATAACTTTTAACTTAGTTCCAGTTTTTATATCAGCATCGATAATTCTCATCATCTCACTGTCAATTTGAATATAAGAACCTAATGGGAACTTAGATTTAATTCCAGTTTCAATTTGTGCTGAACTTAATCCACTATTAAGAGTTAATGTAACAGGTATCTCATCAGTAGTTGTAATATCAGAAGTTAAATTTAATGTACTACTATCAAAGAATGGTAACGCTCTTACACCTATGTTCTCTCCATTCTTACCACTAGCAGCATTATTAGCAGATAAACCATGCTTAAGAACATACTTAGGACTTGTTAATCCACCAGGAGTTGATGCAGTAAACGTATCAACATCCACAACTTCAGTAACAATTAAATCACCAAGATTAGCATCAGAAGCATTTAATACTCTAATTGAATTTCCCTTGGTTAATCCATGTGAAGAACTACAATTAAATGTAGTTACATCAGTACCAGTAGAAGTACTAACCTCAACAACTGATCCTAAAGTAATTACTTGCTGTCCTTCAAGTATTCTATCTGTAGATGGTTTGTTAACTGCAATTTGAGTGTTGCTAGTTACATCTGAAATTCTATAATAAGAATCAGTACCAGTAGTAATACCAGTTATTTGTACATAATCACCATGTGCTTTATTAGTAATTGCTACCGCAGAACTAATATCATCATCAGTAATAGTAAGATATGCAGAAGGAGCACCACCAATACCGCCTTGTGCAGGTAATGAAGAATCTAAGTAATACCTATCATTCTGTGCTACAACTCCACCTGTTTTATAACCAGATCCTGGTTCACTAATCTCAACAGAAGTAACAGATCCACTTGCTACAACAACCTTTGCAGTTGCACCATACCAAACAGCACTTGATGGAGCACTTGCACTATTAAAGATTTTTATGTTGTAATATGTTCCATCAGTATGACCAGAACCAGCAGTAAGAGTACCAATGTTTCTTAATCCATTAAACCTATGCTCTTTTGATAATGTTAAAGATGGATTTGCTCCAGTATTACCAGATATACTAGCAATAGTATCACTTACGTTGAAGTTAGCAAGTATTTTATTAGCAGTTTCTCTAGTAATACTCTTCTTGAGATCATTAGTAACCACATCACCAAGAGGGAATCTCTTAGCATAACTCTTTGCTTCTTGTGGGTTGTCATTAATATTATCTCTATCTAATTCAGGATAAAGATTAACAACATTTTGATTATACTTTGCATTAACAAATTCTTGCTCAAGAATATTACTACTATTCAGAACATATAGATGATATACACCATCTTGAGATCCTTCAACATACTTGTTTATTATTTCTGTTCTATAAACAAATAAGTTGTCAGAATTATCATTTCTCTCAAATCTAGGAAGTGCAGTATTTCTAGTCCCAGTATTATTAGTCCAAGTTCCTACATTATGCTCATTACCTAAGATATCAGTAGTTGAATAAGAGAATACCTTATCATTAGTAACACTGGTTACTATAAAGGTTCCATTATATCCACGATCTACTGCACCATTTTGATTGGTGTTACTAATAACATTCTTAACAATAATCTGATCACCAGCATTTAAATTATGAGATTTATCAGATCTAATTGTAACTATCTTAGTACTAACATTAAGATCAATATAAGAAATAAATTTATGATTCCTAGAGAAATCATAATCCTCAGATGATATTGTAGTTCTAGTATGATCAGCGTCTTCTCTTACATTAGTAGAACTTGATTCCTGAATAACAAAACTATCTTGAGGATCTCTAGCATTCTTTAATTCTTTAGGAATAACATATCTAAACTTATAAAGTTTATCATCTAAACTTCTATTATCAGTTTGTCTAAGAATATAAGGTATCTCATCATTTGTATCAGATATATTTGTTCTCTGATCATAGATGTCAGATCCATTAACATGAATAAACCATCCACCCTGAACAGAGTCATACTGCATTGGATGACCATATTCACCTGGTTCCTTATCAGAAACTCTACTAATAACTTTTAAACTTCCATCAACAGGACTACCAATTGTTTTAACATAAACTGGAGTTGTTCTATCAGCATTTGTTTTTGATGATGCAATTTGAATCTCATACTGACTTAGACCAATACCATCTTGTCTTGTAGCGTTCTTATCTCCAGTAATTGCATAATAAACTGTATGTGGATCTAATCCTTCTGGAAGATCTCCATTCTCTTTTATAATTCTAATTGACTCACCATTCTTAAAGGTGTGTGCAAGAGAACAAGTTAATTTATGAATCTGTGTGGAAGATCCACTAGTTGTATCATTATGAGTTGCTTCGTATTGTTTCTCTGAAGTAAATGTTGTAGCAGATAAAGTACCTTGGGCATTATCATAACCCATTACAATTTCTGTACTATAAGTTGATGCTCCTATTGGTAAATAAATTTTCTCACCAACTCTAGCACCAATTCTAAATCCCTGTGCTATCTCAGATGGAAGTACAGTTTGATTATTTTGTCCTAGAAGATATAAACGTCCAGCATTTGCAGCAGCAACAATCTTAGCTTTATCTAACTGTGCTAACTCAACTTTTTGATCTGTTGATACAATTGACCTTGGAGTGACAACGGATGTAATAAATCCCTTATCATCCTTATCAAACGCTTCTTTCTTAAATCCATCAGCAGCAAGAGCAAACTGACCAAAGTTGGAGTTAGAGTTTGTAATCGATGCGTCACCACCAGATTTACCTAAGAAGTGAATATGATAACCAATAGCAAACACAGAAACAATCTGTAAGATTGCATCATTCTGAATTGTAACGTGTGCTGTCTTCCATCCTTCTCTATAAACAGCATCCTTATTTAAATGGAATACTTGAGCAGGGTTAGTGGATGATGATTCTGACGCTAACTTTTCTCCAACTTGTTTGGTATATGTAATACCATTAAATTTTCTACTGCTAGGAGAATATTGTACAAACGCACGATCATCTTTCTGTAGTGATACACCAGTAAACTGGGCAACAACCATAGATCTAAATCCAGTTGACTTTGCACCATCAGCTTTCATACCCTGCATACCATAAACTGATCTTAAAGAACAGTTAAAGATATAAGGAGATGCACCAGTAACAGTATCAACTTCTACACTAACTTCTGCACTACCAGCACTTAATCCACCAGCAGGACCAGCAGGTAATGATGGTTTAACAAATGGTAGTAAGTAAGTAAATTGAACATCACTTAATACACTTGATACCTTGGTTGATATATTATATTCAGGAGCATTTACTCCTTCAATCTTAATTGGAGTACCACCTGTTAGTTCATGTGGAGTTGATGTAGTTACAGTAACAACTTGTCCTGGTGTTGCACCGTCACCCGAAATAATACTTGTAATCTGAATACGATCAGAATTAAAAGCACCAACTATTTCATACTCAGGTCTTTGTTTTGCTAAAGAACCAGCTTCAGATGGGAATTTCTGATCAACTTCTCTACCAGATGCCCTGTTATAAGCATTAGATAACTTACTATAGTAAACATCTAAATCAGTTAGTCCACCAAAAGCATCTAATTTATTAACACCATCAGCATATTCAAATACTGTTAGTTTATGGTGAGAAAATATTGGTTTAGATTGATTGGTATCATCAAAGGTAGTTGGATCAGTATATACTAAAGTATTTTCATCACCATCAAATATTGAGAACTGCCAGAAATAACAAGCACCAGTAACCCTAAAAATTGCACTGCCTTTTACATTATCATCAGTAGGATTAGGAACATACTTAGGTCTTATCTTTGTCTTTCTTAAATCTAGTCCAACGACAGAGGTTCCCCTTGGAATTATAACTCCACCTTCTGTACTATTAAACTTATAAAGTAAATTATCTTCCTGTGTTAAATCAAAATTAGAGTTTAATGTTAATGTAAGAGTATTTTGTGCTCCAGTTTCTGTTCCAGCAGGACTTATTGCTTTTGCTACACCACTTTCATTCTTTATACCAAATCCTGGTCTATTATCTACAAGGTGTTCACCTGGAAATAGTAATATTGTCGTTTTTTCTACTATATCATTATCATTACCTCTAAGGTATGAGAACCTAGCGGATTCAATAAGTGCTCTTTGTAAGGTCTTAAAAGGTTTTGTTAATGAATTTCCCTGATTCTCGATACCATCAGTAGCGTCAAGGTCGTTTGGATTTACATAAAGAATACGCCCTTCACTATTCTTTATAAAATTTTCTAACTTATTTAAAGGCATTGGAGAATATTGGCCAAAATATTTCTATGTTTCTATTTAGTCATCTTTTTGTGAGACAGGATCAACGTAAGTAATCATTTCAGGTTCAGCACTTCTCTTAATAACTTCCATTACTGCTAAAAACTGATCACCACTTTCACATTTAACAAATCTAGTTTCACCTTCACTACTAATTAAAGTAATTCTTTTTTTACAGACATCAACTATAATATCCTGTACCGTTTCCTCAATATCCATTTAAATACTCCGATTTGTAATATGATACTATGTATTGATTGTTTTGTCAACCTTTTACACTCTCATCTTTTGTTACTATAAGTTCTCTATCAACATAATACCAAGTAACTGCAACTCTTTTACAACCTTTAGTTACTTTTTGTCCAGAATGAGGATAGCACCAATTTGAAGGAAATATTAAACCATATCCTGGTTTAGGTTTGAAGGTTGCATGAGGAAATTCAGTTCCACCACCTTCAAATCCACCAGTCAAATAAAGAACTATAGATATTTTTCTATCAAATTCAAATGCTCTTTTGTCAGGACTTTGATCAGTATGAAATAGATATTCTTGATCTTCAGTATATTGAAGAACTTGAATACTTTCTCTAAAAGAAGTAGTTGAATATCCACCAGGAACAGGATACTGCTTAAAGGTTGGACACAATTCACTTATTCTATCCTTATAAACCAATAAAGCAGCATTCATACTCTCATGAATGGTTTTAGTTACATCACTAAGTTCTTTTAATGGTGTACTTATACTAGATCTAACTGAAATATCTTGCTTATTACCATCTCCTTCTCCAGAGTGATCAAAAACTTTACTTTGAAATAATTCTAATGTATCAATATAATCATTTATTTCCTTTAACTGATCAATTTCTAAAAATTTAATAGTTTGAATCAATTCTTCCATAATAAAATTTTAACTTATGTAGGTTTTGTCGGCCAACTGGAATGTGTAAAGTCATCTGCCATCGCCTTCGCAGTTAAACCACTATCTGCTGCTATAGTTGCTGGAATATCTCTTAATGCTTGTCTATATGTTTGCCACTCAGTTTTCTTACTAGAACCTAATGGAGAATCATTACCTTGAGTCCAATCAGACCAAGATAATAAAGCATTTCTATATTGTTTTACTTCTGCTAAATGATCTCTTGCTGCCTCTATTATATTTGCTTGAGCAGTTTTTTCATTAGCATGATCTGTTACTGCTTGTTGCCAAATACCTATTGCAGTAATATCCTCATTCCATTTACCTTCAGTAGTATATTCAACGTGACCTTTGTTTGTTGAACTATCCCAATGCATCGCATGAACATCTGTAGGAATCCAAGAAAGATCAACATTACTACATACCACTCCTTCAGTATCAATAATTATTGTTTTATCAGATGGAACGACTGTTAATTTCATTCTTCTATCTCCGTTACATTTTTTATTTGCTTAGATTGTTGTAATCTCTCTTGAGCTTTTAATTCCAATTCTCTTTGATATATTTCTTGTGCTTTCATAGTTGATCTCACAGTTTCATTTCTAAAGGATTCAATAGAAGCACAAGTTGCTCTCTGTTGTCCAGAATTTTCAATCATCATCATAGGCAACCAAGTAACTGCACATCCATATTCATCAGTTTCCTCTCCTGTATTAGGATTCATACCACGAACATGAGTAAACCAAGCACACTGCATTTGAATACAATCTTTACCAATTAAAGGGCAGAACTTACCCTGCTCAAGTTTCATTATATTAATCCTTTGAACATATTATAACATCAACATACTGAACACGCAAGTCAACACTACCAGAACTACTAACACTAACACTATCACTGAAACTGTGAGAGTGATTGCCTATATCGTGACTATGATTACTAGGGGAACCAGAAGCACTAAAACTATCACTAAAACTAAAGTTGGAACCAGATATTTGGTAATTAACTAATGAGTGATTGTGAGCTCCACTTCCACCAGTACTATTAGTATTAGGTTGTCCTGAAGAACCAGCATTTAAATGATCAAGAAAACCATAATTACCACCAGAAGTACCAATTTTTGCATGATATTGGTGAGCGTGAGATGGTATCTGACTAGTTGCTAATGTTACTTGACTGGTACTAGCGTAAATGTATTGACTACCACTACAATTACCACTAACAGATCCACTAACACTAACAGATCCAGCATTTTCACTACTTGTAGATCCAGAAACACTACTTCCTGTACTTCCACTAGCACTTCCAGATCCACTTACACTTATACTCTTATTCTCAAAAGTACTAGTAAATGAATTACTACCGCCAGATCCACCACCAGTTCCATCTACCACTCTAAGTGCCTTATTACTTACACCACTTGTTACTTGAGTCCATCCAGTAGGAGCAGATGCTTGATAGAATAACATCACAGCTCCTGAAGGAACTGAACCAGAACCTATCTCACCTTTTTGACCCTTATCATTCAGATCACCTTTATTACCTTTATCACCTGGTTCACCCTTATTACCTGCTGCTTCTACATCACCTTTAACACCTTTTTCACCTTGAATACCTTGAGATCCTACTTCACCTTTAGCACCTTTATCACCAACCTCACCTTTCGGACCAGCATCACTAATATTAATAGTACCTACCATACCACTATGATATTGGCAAATATAATACAAAGTATTAGGTGCATTATACGGAACTGCAAATGTTATAGATCCTGACGCAGTACCATTGTTAGTTACTCCTGAACTATATGCATTACCAGTTCCAGTAGTTGCAGAAGTTTTAATCCAGAAAGGATGTCCACTTGCATTTACATTAAAGATATAAGTAAATCCTCTCAATAAAGTAAGATCTGGATCATTAGCACCATCGATAATATAATCACTTGCACCACTATTTGTTACAGTAAATCCCCTTGCTCCAGTTTCTCCTTTAGTTCCTAGATCACCTTTATCACCCTTATCACCAACTTCTCCTTTAGTTCCTACTTCACCTTTATCTCCTTTATCTCCTTGAATACCTTGAGATCCTACTTCACCTTTCTGACCTTGAATTCCTTGAGAACCAACTTCTCCCTTCTGTCCTTTGTCTCCAGTAAGACCAACTTCACCTTTAGTTCCTTGAGGTCCAGGAACAACAGATGCATCACCCTTATCCCCACCAGGACCTTGAGAACCTGTGTCTCCCTTATCTCCAGTAATACCTTGAGAACCCGTATCTCCTTTATCTCCCTTATCTCCAGTGTTTCCTACATCACCTTGTGATCCAGTAGCACCTTTATCTCCCTTATCTCCTTGAACACCTTGTGATCCAGTAGCACCTTTATCACCAGCACTACCTTGTGATCCAGTATCTCCTTTGTCTCCTTTATCACCCACAGTACCTTGTGATCCAGTAGCACCTTTATCACCTTTATCACCTTGAACACCCTGAGATCCCTGAGAACCAGTATCACCTTTATCTCCTTGGGTTCCTTGAGAACCTGTATCTCCTTTATCTCCCTTATCCCCTACAGTACCTTGAGATCCTACTTCACCTTTCTGACCCTTATCACCAGTATTTCCTATAGGACCTTGAATACCTTGAGATCCTACTTCACCTTTCTGACCCTTATTACCACCACCAGGACCAATAGGACCTTCATCACCTTTATCTCCAGTATCACCCTTCGGACCTTCATTACCTGTACCACCCTGAGATCCTAAATCTCCCTTATCACCTTTATCACCCTTACTTCCTCCTGGTCCTGGAGGTCCACCTGAAGGTCCTGGAGGTCCAGCAGATCCATCATCACCTTTATCTCCAGTAGCACCTTTTTCACCTTGTGGTCCTGCTACAGTAGAATCTTCACCTTTATCTCCTTTATCCCCAATATCTCCTTTATCTCCAGTATTACCTTTGTCTCCAGTAATACCCTGTCCTCCTATTTCACCTTTCTGTCCTTTATCTCCAGTAAGACCAAGTTCACCTTTCTGCCCTTTCTCACCTACACCAACTTCACCCTTTTGTCCTAGATCACCTTTATTTCCATCAGCACCCAATTCACCCTTTTGACCTTTTTGACCTACACCCAGTTCACCTTTTTGTCCTACGTCACCTTTATCACCTACTAAACCTTGAGAACCAACCTCACCTTTTTGACCATCAGCACCATCAGAACCTTTATCACCTTTTGGTCCTATTTCACCTTTTTGTCCCTTATCACCTACTTCACCCTTATTACCTTTTGCTTCTACATCTCCTTTCTGTCCTTTATCACCTACCTCACCTTTAGGTCCTATAGGTCCAGGAACAACAGATGCATCACCTTTTTCACCAGTAGGTCCTTGAGCACCTTTATCACCTTTAGTACCAATTTCACCCTTATCTCCATCACCACCAGGTCCACCCGATTCACCTTTTGCACCAGGATCAGGTATTCTAGTCCAAGCATAACCATTCCACTTCCAAGTAGAACTACCGAAAGAATATGTATCACCTACATTAGGATTTATGGGAAAGGATATAACGCTCATGATGGTTTAGTAGGCCAAGTTGGGTTGCTAGGATCAGCAGTATTTGCAGGAAGATCTCTTAAAGTTTGTCTATAAGTTTTCCAGTCATTATCATTTGATAGAGTTACATCTCTACTCTGAGTCCAATCGGATTGAGTAAGAAGTAGATCTCTAGTTTCTCTAAGTGTTTTAAGATAATCATCATTAGTAGGTAGATTAGGATTAAAGAATCCAGCAGATGTTGTATATTTCCATCCAGCATTTACATCACATTCTGATCCAGTAAAATATGTACTTCCTATACCAACAACAGTAGTTCCAGTTGGATGATGAAAATCAGATATTGGAACATTCTGAGGATATACACCAAAAAGTATTCCATCACTATCATTAACTATGGCACATCTTGAAGTAATACCAGCAACACTTTTAACAGCAGTAACATCTTGGCTTAATTTGTAATTTTGCCAATCCTTAAACTGCATAAGAAGACCTGCAGCACCTAAAGAAGTTTGATTATTCTTTTGCTCATTACTTAAAGACGCAAGAAAGTCAGTCCAATCAGAACTTCTTTTTGTCTTTGAATATTCTGCTATATCTGTGTAGCCAATTCCCATAATCTTTCTATTTTAGATATTTAGAACTCAAATATAACACAAACACCATCACCACCAGGTTGAGAAGCACTGCCATTCTGAGAACCAGTACCACCAGAACCAGGAGCACCTTTAACATTAAAGTTAGTGCCGTTAGGACCTCCCCAATGAGATGGTCCACCAAAACCACGAAGATAGTTAACAGAGTGTCCTACTCCACCAAAAGCACCATTAGATACAACTGTATAAGAATGTGATCCACCAGAACCAGAGGCATTACCAGCGTGACCACCACCATTTACAGAAGATTGATTACCAATTCCACCTCCTCCACCATAAGCATACATTGCATATGAACTACCACCATTAGTAGTAACAACACTATTACCACCATTATTTCCATTGCCACTACTACTAGCACTACCACCAGATGCTATTGACATAGTAACTGTTGGAGTAACACCAACCATCATATGACCACCATATTGATGAACTGTTCCACCTGATCCACCACCACCGCCACCTGCGTTTGATCCACCTTCTCCACCTGATCCACCTCCACCAGTAAGAATTATATAAAAGTAATTGAAATTACTAATATCGCAAGTATGAGTATGACTTCCAGCA
>Ga0209503_10000806_pt1 | contig 17308 bp, 14 predicted proteins | sample SouAtlMetagenome_2_FD_187448 | JGI IMG/M metagenome (GOLD analysis project Ga0209503, IMG submission 187448) | Marine eukaryotic phytoplankton communities from Atlantic Ocean - South Atlantic ANT15 Metagenome (SPAdes) (version 2) | ecosystem: Environmental > Aquatic > Marine > Oceanic | place... | reverse complement strand
CATAAATTAATGTGGTCAGCAAGTTGAATAAGTGCCTTGTTGTTAGAATTTTCTAAAAATTCTTTGACTGGCTCAATAGCTATTAAAGCACGTTTTAGCTGAACAACTTCTCTGGGGTTTATTCGAATAGTAGCTACCTTAGAAATAAGTCGTTCTAAATCTCCTATCTCTTTAATGTGATTAACAACATCTTCCTTTTCAGAGCTTTCTTGCATCAAAAATTCGACAGCTGACAAACGGTCTTCTATAAGTTGTTTTTCTTTTAATGGAAAAGCTACCCATCTTTTCAATAGTCTAGAGCCCATAGGAGCAATACTATGGTCTAAAATGTCCACTAAAGTGGTCGCTCCCTCGTTGGAAGAATGAAACAATTCTAGATTTCGAATAGTGAAACGATCCATCCAAACATGCTTTGATTCTTCAATACGCTGAAGGTTAGCGATGTGCTTAATATGGTGGTGCTGAGTTTCAGATAAATAGTGTAAAACTACCCCCGCAGCAACAGCGCCTTCTGTCAATGCTTCTACACCAAAACCTTTGAGTGAAACTGTACCAAAATGAGATAAAAGCTTTTCTTTTGAGAATTCCGATGTAAACACCCAGTCTTCTAGTGTGCTGGTGTAGAATTTATCACCAAATAAATCTAAAAATTTCTTGTGGTGCTGTTTTTGAAAAACAATTTCAGAAGGATTAAAACTTTGCAATAACTTGCCAATGTATTCGTCTTGTCCTTGAGTAACTAAAAATTCGCCTGTAGAAATATCTAGCAAAGATAGCCCAATATCATTGGCGCCAAAATGAATAGACGCTAAAAAATTATTAACCTTTTGATCTAGTACTTTATCATTATAGGAAACGCCCGGAGTTACTAATTCGGTTACACCACGTTTTACAATTTTCTTAGTGGCTTTAGGGTCTTCTAACTGATCACATATGGCTACTCGCTGACCCGCTCTCACTAGCTTTGGTAAGTATGTATCTAAAGCATGATGTGGAAAACCCGCTAAAGCATCGTTAGACGAACCATTAGATCGTTTGGTAAGTGTAATGCCTAAAATCTTAGATGATAGTACAGCATCTTCACCGAAAGTTTCATAAAAATCTCCAACTCTAAACAACAACATAGCATCAGGGTATTTGGCCTTAATACTGTTGTATTGTTTCATAAGTGGTGTCACTTTAGCTACTGTTGTATTTTTTTTAGCTACCAAGAGTCTATTTTGTATAGTTTTGTACTTTCATTATCAAAAGATGCGTAAGTTAAAAAATAAGGAGCTAAATAGACTCAATTTAGAAGAATTTAAAAACAAAAAAAAAGCACCTATCATAATTGTACTAGATAATGTACGTAGCGCACACAATATAGGCTCTGTTTTTAGGACTTCGGACGCTTTTTTAATTGAAAAAATTATGCTTTGCGGCATATGTCCAGTACCACCAAAAAACGAAATTCGTAAAACAGCTCTAGGCGCAACGGAGTCTGTTGACTGGGAATACTTTAATAATAGTACCGATTGCATAAAAGGACTTACTGAAAAAGGTTATAAAATTATTAGTATTGAACAAGCTGACAATGCCACGGACCTAAACGACTATTCAATAAAAAAATCTCAAAAAATAGCTTTAGTTTTTGGCAACGAGGTTAATGGTGTTAGCGAAGAAATTATTCAACAAAGTGATAACGTTATAGAAATACCCCAACACGGAACGAAACACTCTTTTAATGTGTCCGTAAGTGTTGGAATAGTGCTATGGGATTTAAGCCGTAAAATAGGCTAATTATTATTTTGTAAAATAGTGGCTAATGAAGATAATAACATCGCCAACAATAATGGTCTTAATTTTTTCATGATTTAAGATTTTTGATACGGTGCTAAAATAACTTAAATTTTGTTACGTTGGCATTGTTAACAATTTGATATTCAAAATTAAAATATACAAATTTATATATTAGCCTAATAAACATATATTTGCACATAACAATTTAATCTTTAATCATATTTCAAAATGAAAAATAGACACTTTTTCAGATTACCTCTTACATTTTCACTTATACTATTAATCAGTTCTTGTGGACTAGATTCAATGGTTTCAAAATTTAACACGCTTAACTTCACTGTTACTCCTACCCAAGTGGAGGTTCACGGTGGAAATATAGAAATTGAGCTTGAAGTGAAAATTCCTGAAAAGTATTTCCAAAAAACTGCTGAAGCGGACTTCAGAGCTATGCTTGCTCCATCTTCAGAAAGTGAAGCCAAAGTATTTTTTGATCCTGTAAAACTTCAAGGAGAAAAAATTTCTAGCAATGGTAAAACTATTGGTTATATAACTGGTGGTCAATTTACCTACAAAAGCACTGTAAAATATAGTGAGGAAATGGCTGATTATGACTTATTCGCCACTGCTATTGCTACGATGAATGACAACAGCAAGAGCCTTGGCGCTATTAAAGTTGCTGATGGTGTAATGGCTACGGCTACTAGAGTAAAAGACAGTGAAGAACCAGCCATTTCTAATCACACTTACGAAAGGGTAACTGTACTAGAAGAAACTGCAGTCATTTATTTTACAGTTAATCAATCAAATGTTAGGTATTCTCAAAAAAGTTCAGACGAAATTAAACGCTTGAAAGAGTTTGCTAAACTAGGGTATGAAACTAAAAACATAGAGATATCTTCTTATGCTTCACCTGAGGGAACTTTAGATATAAATGATAAAGTATCAGATAACAGAGGTGAGTCCACCTTTAACTATTCAAAACGATTAATGAAAAAACTAAAGGTCGAAGGTGCTAACAATAATGATTTATACATTAAAAGTTCTAAAGGCGAAGATTGGGTTGGATTTAACAAACTGGTTAATTCTTCTGATATGAAGGATAAAAGTAAAGTATTGAACATCGTTAGAAATCAAAAAGACCCTCAAAAAAGAGAAGAAGCTATAAGAGATATGGCTGAAATTTATGATGCTATAGAAGATGATGTATTGCCCAAACTAAGAAAAGCTACCATTACCTTGAGAGTATATGAGCCTAAGAAAACAGAAGAAGACATTGTATCTTTATCTATAGCAGATCCTTCACAACTTGACATTAAAGAAATGCTTTTCGCTGCTTCTTTAATTGAAGATAACTCAATCAAAAAGACTATCTACAACACCGTTAGCAAATCATTTCCTAATGATTATAGAGCATATAATAATCTAGCGGGGATTTATATCAAAGAAAAGAATATGAACAAAGCAATTGATATGTTGGGTAAAGCCTCAAAATTCAATGCAAATGCTCCTGAAGTAAATGAAAACAAAGGTATAATAGCAGCTTTAGAAGGAGATTATGATAAAGCAACATCATTATATATTTCATCAAATGCTTCGGACATTAACAAAGGTATTCTAGCTATCAAAACTGGAGATTACAGCTCAGCTACAGCTAATCTAAAAGGAAATGGCTTTAATGCCACATTAGCCAAGTTGATGAATGGCAATCCTGTTGCTACAACTGACAATACAGCAGAAGGGAATTACCTAAATGCAATCGTTAATGCAAGGACTGGAAATTACGATAAGTGTATTGATTATTTATCTAAAGCTATTCAAATGAATACAAACTATAAAAACGAAGCGGTAAAAGATTTTGAATTTAAAAATCTTAAAGATAAGGCTGAATTTCAAGCATTAGTGAATTAAAAATATTAATATGGTTAAAAAAAACCTGACAAATAAATGTCAGGTTTTTTTATGCTAAAGTAATTCGGTGAATACCTTTATCGTAAGTCTGTGTTGTTAAACTTACTAATTGCTGAAAAACACTACTCTGGTTTACGAAATCAACCTCGCTAACATCAACAATTAGAACTGGAAATTCGATGTATTTTTTGAAGAAATCGAAATACTTATTTTGAATGTCAGAAAGGTAATCATCGGAGATGTTTTGCTCATAGCTTCGCCCTCTTTTTTTGATGTTCTCTTGCAAACGTTTTACATCTGAATGCAGATATATGATTAAATCTGGCTTTGGTAGATTCTTCAACGCTATATTTGATAATCTATTGAATAATAAAAGCTCATCATCGCTAAGATTATTTTCGGCAAACAACTTAGATTTTACGAAGAAATAATCCGATACAATTCCTTTAGAAAATAAATCTTGCTCTCGTAAATCACCCAATTGTCTGTAACGCTCTGCCATAAAGAAAAGTTCCAAAGAAAAAGCGTAGCGTTCAGGCTGATTATAAAATTTTGGAAGAAAAGGGTTGTCAGCAAACTCTTCTAACACAATACGGTAGCCAAGTTCTTCTGCTAACATCTTTGAAAAGGTAGTTTTGCCAACACCTATATTTCCCTCTATAGTAATAAATTGATAACTCATAATTTTCTTACATCAGAATTGTCACTGCAAGAATACAACAATTGACTAATGGTTTTATCAAATTTTGGATGAATTTGATTAGGTGCAATTTCTGTTAAAGGCAATAAAGCAAATCGTCTATTATGCAAATGTAGATGTGGAATAATTAAGTTTGTATCATTAACTAATACTGTATTAAACAAAAGAATATCTATATCAATAGTTCTTGCTTCATAATTATCTGTATTAGCTCTTATCCTTCCCAATTGTTGTTCTACCGAAAGACAAGCAGCAAGGGTTTTAAGAGGCGACAATTGAGTAGAAACTTTTAATGCTTGATTAATGAAATTATTTTCATGCTGAAAGCCCCAAGGTGGTGATTCATACAAAGAGGATGAACTAGTGATAACACCAACACTCAACTCCAACATCTGAATAGCTTGTTGAAATAACTCTTTAGAATTACCCAAGTTGCTACCTAAAAGCAAATACACTGAATTCATAAAAACGAAAATAAATAAAGGCTTTAAATTAAACGAAGTAATCTGAATAAAAAATGTAATTTTGCTATACTTTGAATATAAATAAAAAGCTATGCTACGATTTCTTAAAAGTGTCCTAAAATCTGTTTTAGTTACACTAATCTCTTTTTTAATCATTGTTTTAATTTTCATAGTTATTGGTGTATCTTCAAGTATGGAAGAAGTTGAGAAAATCAAAGAAAATACCATCTTAGAGATAAGCCTTTCTGAAAAAATAATTGACAGAACATCCGAATTTGCTTTTGACTTTAGCTCTTTGAATAGCGAATCGTCTTCTTTAGGCTTAGACGATATCTTAAAATCCATTGATAAAGCTAAACATGATGATAACATTAAAGGGATTTATCTGAATATAGATATGGTCTACGCCAGCATGGCAACATTAGAAGAAATTCGTGACAAGCTACAAGAGTTTAAAGACTCTACAGATAAATTTATTCTATCATACAGTGAAATATATTCTCAAAAAGCAATTTATATTTCTTCTGTGTCTGATAAAATTTACATTCATCCAGAAGGCTTTTTAGAATTCAAAGGAATTAGCTACGAGGGTATGTTTTTCAAAGAAGCCTTGGAGAAATTGGAAGTAGAACCGCAAATTATTCGACACGGAAAATTCAAAAGCGCAGTCGAGCCATTTATGCTTGACAAGATGAGCGATTCTAATAGAGAGCAAGTTCAACGCTTTATTAGTTCAATTTGGGAAGATGTAAAATTAGGGGTTTCCGATGGTAGAAATCTGTCTGATGAAGAATTGAATAATATTGCAGAAAATTTCTTGGTACAGTCTGCAGAAGATGCTGTTGACTACAAATTAGCTGACGCCTTACAATATCAGGATCAAGTTGATGATTCATTGAGAAAAAAATTAAATATTGAAAGTGATGCAAAAATTGAAAAAATATCACTCAAAGAATACGCTAATGTACCAGTCAGTAAAAAGAAAAAGTTCTCGAAAGATAAAATAGCTGTTATTTTTGCACAAGGCTCTATCAATAGTGGTGAAGGAGACAATGAAAATATTGGCTCAGAAACAACCTCTAAAGCTATTCGTAAAGCTAGAACAGACAAAAAAATTAAAGCCATTGTACTAAGAGTTAATTCCCCTGGCGGTAGTGCCTTGGCCTCTGAAACTATTCTCAGAGAAATGGAGTTAGCTAAAGAAGTAAAGCCTATTGTTGTATCTATGGGGGATGTTGCAGCTTCTGGCGGCTACTACATAGCATGTAAGGCCGATTCCATAGTTGCCAATCCTACAACTATTACTGGATCTATCGGTGTATTTGGAGTCTTGATGAATCTTGAAAAAATGATGAAAAATAAGTTGGGCATTACTACAGACAGAGTAAAAACCAATCAGTTTGCTGACTTAGCCTCACCAACACGTGCTTTAAATGAATCCGAACGAGCTATCATACAAAATCAGGTAGAGATGATTTATGATAAATTTATTACACACGTTGCTGAAGGAAGGAATATGACAAAGGAAGAAGTTGACTCTATTGGTCAAGGTAGAGTATGGACAGGCAAAGATGCTATTGATTTAGGCTTAGTAGATGTTTTAGGAGGCATGGAAGATGCTATTACTATTGCTGCAGATATGGCTAAGCTAAAATCATACAGAATCACTAAATTACCAATCGAAAAAAATCCTTTTGAAAAAATCATTGAAGATTTAGGTAGTCAAGTAAGAAGTAGCATTATCAAAAATGAACTTGGCAAGACCTATCCATACTATCAAAAGGTCAATGAATTGATGAATATGGAGAAAATACAAATGCGTATGCCTCATCAATTTGAAATTTACTAATCAAACATTCATTTTTGAAATCTCAGGCACAATCACTTTTCCTTATACTTAGCGGTCTTTTTATTGCCGCCCTAGTATGCTGTAATCTGATTTTTCAAAAATTTTTTACGTGGTCTCCATTTGGCATTTATACCTTTGAGATTTCAGCGGGTATCATTGCCTACCCCATCACCTTTTTAGTGACGGATATAATTTCTGAAATATATGGCAGAAAGAAAGCTAACTCTGTAGTTTTATCAGGCTTATTTGCTAGTATTTTTGTTCTTGGAATAGTCATGGTTGCAAATAGCGTACAAGCGACAGAATGGTCGCCAGTTAATGATGCAACTTTTTCCAATGTTTTTGGACTGACAGGCATAGCAGTTGGTGCATCTATGTTAGCTTATCTTCTGGCTCAATTCATAGACATCAGAGTATTTCATTTTTGGAAAAAACTAACGAACGGCAAACACTTATGGCTAAGAAATAACGCATCTACTTTTAGCTCACAACTTGTAGACACAGCAACAGTCTTAGTACTATTGTGTTTGGCTGGTGGTATTGCTTGGGATAAATTTTGGGTCTTATTATTGAATGGTTTTCTGTTTAAAGTAATAATGGCATTAATTGACACACCTATTCTCTACCTTGTAATAAATTTGATAAGAAAAAGATTTAAGATCGAAGTTGGTGAAGAAATTGAGATTTAATACTCAATACTTACCACATAGCCTTGATGTTTTCTGATGTTTAAGACGTTCAAATAATCAAACATTAAATATTGACCTTTAATACCTGTCAAAGTTCCTTCTACTACGCTTAGCTTATCAAAGCTCATACTCTTTACTTTTTTAGGATATTCAAGAACAGGATAATTCAAATCTAGTAATTGAGAATCATTTACTACATATTGTTCTAATTCTGAAGGTAAAAAACTTTTCATTTCTTCTTTTAGTGCGATTAAGTCAACACTTGTATTGATTTCATTTTTTAACATTTTTTGCCAATGCGTTTTGTCGGCGATAAAATCCTTTAATGTTACCTCAATAACACCTGCTAAATAACGATTTGGCGTTTCTGCCAATATGATAGTCTGTACAGCACCTTGGTCTATCCAACGTGTTGGGATTTGAGGCTTTCTAGTGATACCCACTTTAGCATTAGCCGTTAAGGCAAGATAAACGATTTGTGGGGTTAAATGGTATTTCTTTTCCCATTCCATATCCCTACCTATTCCCAAATGCGCTTGACACTTTTCTGGGTGTATGATACATTCTGATGCTAATGGAGAGGATTGAAAACATGGATAGCACAGACCTTGATTAAATGATTTGTAAGTCTTAGAACCACAATTGGTGCAAAAAATTTGATTTTCAAAAGTAAATCTAACGGGCTTATTTATCAGTGAATTCATTTCAACACTTTCACTACCAATGGGTAAGTAATACTTGATAGGTTGTGAAATTTCCGATTTCATTTTTAACAAAGAACCTGTTATTTTCATTTCAAAATAGTATTTTTAAATTCGAATATTTCCTGTGTACAAGATATGATATTTTCTATTAAGAATACTCTAATGTCGTGGGTAATGCGAAAACGCATTCATCAAATAGAACTCTTTGTAAAATACCCGCATGATGTACAAAAAGATTGGTTAGAAAACCTAATTAGTACAGCACGATTCACCGAATTTGGAAGGAAATATCACTTTGATGAAATAAGCTCCTACTCTAATTTTAGAGAAAGAGTCCCTTTTTCAAATTATGAGGATTTATCGCCCTTTATTGAAAGATTAAGAAAAGGAGAAGAAAACATATTATGGCCAACCGAAAGCAAATGGTTTGCAAAATCTTCAGGCACAAGTGGTCATAGAAGCAAATACATTCCAGTCACCAAGGAATCCCTTAAAGATTGTCATTTTAAAGGGGGTAAAGATATGCTATCGCTGTATTGCTACAATCATCCTGAAACTCAAGTCTTCAACGGCAAGAGTGTTATAATGGGAGGTAGCCACGAACCCTCCCTTAGCACCAATAAAAAAGATGGCGATTTGTCAGCTATTATAGTCGACAATCTTCCTTTTTGGGTAAACATTCACCAAACCCCCAATAAGGATATTCGTTTAATGAATGATTTTGAGAAGAAGATACAACAAATGGCAATGATTACTGCCGAAGAAGATGTCAGAACAATTTCAGGTGTACCCTCATGGATGCTTGTATTATTCCAAAAAATTCTAGAAATAAAAGAAGTAGAAAACATCAGTCAAGTTTGGCCAAACCTTGAACTTTATATGCATGGAGGAGTAAGCTTCGCACCCTATAAAAATCAATTTGAAAAGTTGATACCTAAAGGCATCAATTATTTAGAGACCTACAATGCATCAGAAGGATTTTTCGGCATACAAGATCAAAAAAATAGCGATGAAATGTTGCTCATGCTAGACTATGGGATTTTTTACGAATTTATTCCAATAGAAGAAATTGATAAACAAAAGGCCATACCACTTTGGGAAGTAGAAATAGGAAAAACTTATACTTTAGTCATTTCTACTAATGCAGGACTATGGCGCTATATTATTGGCGATACCATAGTTTTTACTTGTGTAAGTCCATACAGAATAAAAATAAATGGTCGAGTAGGACAATTCATAAATGCTTTTGGAGAAGAACTTATAATGGATAATGCAGAAAAAGCCATACATATTGCTTGTGAGAAAACTCTTGCTAGTGTCAATGAATATACGGCTGGTCCTAAATATATGTCAGATTCGAATCTGGCAGCTCATGAATGGATTTTTGAATTCAACAACAGACCTGATGATATTGATAAATTTACAGAAATACTAGATGAAAAACTCAAGGAACTAAATTCTGACTACGCCGCAAAAAGAAATAAAAATTTAGCTTTACAAAAACCAATTCTACATATTGTACCTTCTGGATTTTTCTATAAATGGATGAAATCTCAAGATAAGTTAGGTCGTCAATTTAAGGTGCCAAGACTATCTAATAATAGAAATTATTTAGAATCCATTTTTAAATTATTGAAAACACTATGAAATATTAGAAATTCCTTTAAATTAGTAGCAAAATAATAAACGTATGCACATAGCCATAGCAGGAAATATTGGTTCAGGAAAGACCACATTAACAACACTATTATCAAAACATTATGGTTGGGAACCGCAATTTGAAGATGTTGACGATAATCCTTATTTAAATGACTTCTATAAAGATATGCAACGCTGGTCTTTTAACTTGCAAATCTATTTTTTGAATAGTAGATTCGGTCAAGTACAAGAAATACATAAAGGCGATAAAGATGTTATTCAAGATAGAACAATGTATGAAGACGCTCATATTTTTGCACCTAACTTACATGCTATGGGCTTAATGAGCACAAGAGATTTTGAAAACTACCAAAGTCTTTTTAAACTAATGAATAACTTCATACCCGCTCCAAATCTTCTTATCTACTTACGTTCATCGGTTTCTAACCTTGTGGAACAAATTCAAAAAAGAGGTCGTGATTATGAAAACTCAATCAGAATTGATTATTTATCAAGACTAAATGAACGTTACGAAGCTTGGATATCTTCTTACGACCAAGGACACTTACTAATCATTGACGTTGATGGATTAGACTTCCAACAAAACAAAGAAGATTTAGGCACTATTATTGATAAAATTGATGCTGAAATCAACGGCTTATTTTAAAAATTAAATTTTTAATAATAAAAAAAGCCCAGCATTTGCTGGGCTTTTTTTATTCTATAAATAATGAATCGACTATCTTATAATTAATTCTCCATTAAAAGAATCATCATTATTTAAAAAGAAATTTAATGTAGCAGGAATTGATTCGCCACCATTTCTCAATTCACCTTTAGCGAAATATTCTAGAAATTGATCACTATTTTTAGTGAATTCAATAGAATTTGAATTGAAAAATAATTTCTCAGCAGCAATATATTTATTATTAGTAGAAAGATTATTGAGGTTAATGTTCTTATCTAATGAAATAGAAATATTTTTAATATTATCTCCATTAATAAAGTACCTAGCATAAGATATAAATTCAGTTTTTTCATCGCCACCAACAAGACCTATCATCCCTTTAACTGACTCTTCTGAACCGACTGCGGCCATTACAGTATCATCTGAAGTATTAGAAGACGACGTACCATCGATATTCATAGCAATAGATGGAGCGATAACCAAAGCCACTACTGACATCAATTTTAATAAAATATTTAAAGAAGGACCTGAAGTATCTTTGAAAGGATCTCCTACAGTATCACCTACAACAGCAGCTTTATGAGCTTCAGTTCCTTTCTTACCTTGTTCTTCTATCATTTTCTTAGCATTATCCCAAGCACCACCAGCGTTAGACTGGAAGATTGCCATAAGTACACCACAAGTAGTAACACCTGCTAAAAGACCACCTAACATTTCTGCTCCACCAACAAATCCAATTAGAACAGGAACTATGATAGCTAATAAACCAGGTAATACCATTTCTTTAATAGAAGCTTGAGTAGAGATTTCTACACATTTGTCATATTCAGCAACACCATCAGCAGCATCAAATATTTTTCTATCTGCGGCAGAAGCTTTTGACATATCTGAATTGTTTTTACGCATAACCTCTAAAGCAGCTTTCAAAGCAGGAATATCTCTAAATTGTCTTCTTACTTCTTCAATCATGGCCATAGCGGCACGACCTACAGCATTCATAGACAATGCAGAGAATACAAATGGTAACATACCACCTATTAATAAACCAGCCATAATATCAGGTCTAGAAACATCAATAGCAGTTACATTAGCAGTCTTCATAAAGGCAGCAAATAAAGCTAATGCAGTTAGTGCAGCAGAAGCAATAGCAAAACCTTTACCTATAGCAGCAGTAGTGTTTCCTACAGCATCTAATTTATCTGTTCTTTCTCTTACTTCAGGATCTAACTCAGCCATCTCAGCAATACCACCTGCATTATCAGAAATAGGACCGTAAGCATCTACAGCTAATTGAATTCCTGTATTAGCTAGCATACCTACAGCAGCGATTGCAATACCATAAAGACCAGCGAATTTATGAGATACAATAATAGCAGCAGCAATTAAGATGATTGGAATAGCTGTTGACATCATGCCAACACCCAAACCAGCGATAATATTTGTTGCAGAACCAGTTTCTGATTGCTGAACAATAGAGTTGACAGGCTTAGTTCCTGTACCTGTGTAGTATTCCGTAACTTTTCCAACTGCTAAACCAGCAACAAGACCAGCAATAGTAGCCCAAAATACTCCATTAGAAGTATACTGTATACCGCCTTCTACCCAAGATTCTGGAAGCATCGCTTGAATGATAAACCAAGAAGCTACAAGCATCAAACCTGCAGAACCAAACTCTCCAATATTAAGAGCAGTATGAGGTGAACCACCATCTTTAACTTTAACGAAAAATGTACCAATGATTGACATAATGATACCAACAGCAGCTAGAGCTAATGGAAGATAAACAGCACCTAAACCATCAAACTGCGATTGAAATTCTGGTAATGTAGCATAAACAGCGCCCAATACCATAGTACCAATAATAGAACCTACGTAAGATTCGAAAAGGTCAGCACCCATACCAGCAACATCGCCTACATTATCACCTACGTTATCCGCAATAGTTGCAGGATTTAAAGGGTGATCTTCAGGAATACCAGCTTCTACTTTACCTACAAGGTCAGCACCAACATCGGCAGCTTTAGTATAAATACCACCACCAACACGAGCAAATAGAGCAATTGAAGATGCACCAAGAGAAAAACCTGAAAGTACGTTCAACACCTCACCAATTTGCCAGCCTTGACCACTATATAAAATAAATAGTGAGCTAAGTCCTAAAACACCAAGACCTACAACACCTAATCCCATGACTGCACCGCCAGCGAAAGCTACCTCTAGTGCAGCGCCTAATGATTTTCTAGCAGCATTAGTTGTTCTTACGTTAGCTTTTGTCGCCACACGCATACCAATAAATCCAGCTAATGCAGAACAAATTGCTCCTACAATAAAGGAAACTGCAACCATTCCGTTTGAGCCTTCTTCACTACTTCCTTTGAAGTAAAGTAAGATAGCTACTGCTAATACAAAAACTGATAAGATTTTGTATTCAGCTTTCAAGAATGACATTGCACCATCAGCGATGTTTTTTGCAATTCTTGACATCTTTTCAGTACCTTCTTCTTGGTTAGAAACCCAAGCATTCTTCCAGAATACGTAGCCTAAAGCTAGAACACCGAAAAGAGGTAAAAAGTCTACAATCATTTTCATAATTTGAAATTTTAGTTAATTTGATTAATTGTTAATTTGGTTAATTATTTTGAATAAGTTACCTCTTTGACAGCTTCTATCAGCTTGTCTTTGTTAGGTAAAAACGCCTCTACTAATGTAGGAGCATAAGCCATTGGAGTATCTAGACAAGTCACTCGTTTTATTGGTGCATCTAGAAAATCAAAAGCATCTTTTTGTATTTTAAAAGCAATTTCTGTTGCTATCGAACCTAAAGGCCAAGACTCCTCTAATACGACAAGTCTATTGGTCTTTTTCACAGATTCTATAATAGTATCGTAATCAATTGGTCGAACTGTTCTTAAATCAATAACTTCTGCTTCAATTCCTTGTTTAGCCAATTCATCAGTCGCCTTGTAAGCCTCTTTAATTATTTTACCAAAGGATACAATAGTCACATCAGAACCTTTTCTTTTCACTTCTGCAACACCCATTGGAATAAGGTATTCGCCCTCAGGCACTTCACCTTTATCACCATACATTTGTTCGGACTCCATAAAAATTACAGGGTCGTTATCACGGATAGCAGATTTTAAAAGACCTTTAGCATCGTATGGGTTAGAAGGTACAACAACTTTCAAACCAGGACAATTGGCATACCAACTTTCAAAGGCTTGAGAGTGAGTAGCCCCTAACTGACCCGCCGAAGCAGTAGGACCTCTAAATACAATAGGTACAGGGAATTGACCACCAGACATTTGTCTCATTTTAGCAGCATTACTGATAATTTGATCAATAGCTACAAGTGAAAAGTTGAAAGTCATAAATTCTATGATTGGTCTTAAACCATTCATAGCAGAGCCAACGCCTATACCAGTAAATCCTAATTCTGAAATCGGAGTATCAATCACTCGTTTATCTCCAAATTCATCTAACATGCCTTTAGATGCTTTGTAGGCACCATTATACTCGGCAACTTCTTCTCCCATCAAGTAAATGCTAGAATCTCTACGCATTTCTTCGCTCATAGCTTCACAAACAGCCTCTCTAAATTGAATTTCTCTCATACAATTATTAAAAAATATAGGAGTGCAAAAATAACATTTTTTACAAATTAGCAAAGAAGATAATAACTATTAAAATCTTGTTAATACTAATGTTAAATTCTTGCAATATAATGCCTCAAAATCCTTAGTTTTGCTGGACATAACTAACAACGAAAAATAACTATGAACATACTAGTATGCATTAGTAACGTTCCAGACACGACATCTAAGATTGAATTCACTAGTGACTCTAAGGCATTCAACACTGAAGGAGTACAATTTATCATCAATCCTTACGATGAGTTCGGACTTACAAAAGCTATAAAACTGAGAGAAGAACACGGAGGAAAGGTTACTGTCATTCATTTAGGTGAGGCATCTAGCGAACCAACCCTAAGAAAAGCATTAGCTATTGGTGCTGACCAAGCAATACGTATAGACTCAGAGTCTAAAGATAGTTTTGGTGTAGCTCAAGAATTAGCCAAAGTGATTTCTGAACAAGACTTTGATTTAATAATTACAGGTAGAGAGTCAATAGATTATAACAATGGAGCAGTTCCTGGAATGTTAGCAGCAATTCTCGATTTACCTTTTGTAAATGCTTGTACAGGCTTCGCATTGAGTGGCGATAGCGCTAATATGGAAAGAGAAATAGAAGGAGGTAAAGAATTTATCAAAGCTTCACTACCGCTAATTATAGCTGGTCAGAAAGGTTTAGTCGAAGAATCAGATTTACTCATTCCTAATATGCGTGGCATTATGACTGCAAGAACTAAACCGCTGACTGTAGTCAGCTCAAACGGAACAGTTGATAAAAGCAAGTCTATATCATTTGAAAAACCAGCTTCTAAGCAAGCCTGTAAAATGGTAGAAGCAGGTCAAGAAAAAGAATTAGTATCATTACTTCATCAAGAAGCAAAAATAATTTAAGATATGTCAGTATTAGTATTCGCAGAAAGTTGGAATGGCTCCTTTAGGAAAGGAACATTTGAAGCAATAACATTTGCACACGATACCGCTAAAAAATTAAACTTTTCATGTATAGCGGTCACATTAGGAAATATCAATGATAACATAAATACACTATCAAATTATGGGGCTGACAAAGTTATCAGCGTAAATTCTGATTTTGATAGCTGTGATAACAAAGGCATGTCATCGGCCTTAGCGCAAGTTGCTAAACAAGAAAATGCTAGTGTAATTATTATTTCAAATAGCAATACAGGAAAATGTATTGGCCCTAGATTATCTATTGACTTAGATGCCTCATACATCAGTAATGTTGTAGAAACACCTTCTGAAAGCTCCCCTATTACGATTAAGAAGAAAGCATTTTCTGGCAAGGCTTTTGAAATAGCACAGACTACCTCAAGCAGCTGTGTATTGGCGCTTTCTCCTAATGCCTACAACATTACTGAGAACCCAAATCCCAATTGCCAAATAGATACTTTCGACTTTACTACTGAAAGCTCTAACGTAACTTCTGAAAAGGTAGAAAAATCAAGTGGCAAAATTAGTTTGGCAGAAGCTGAAGTGGTAATATCTGCAGGTAGAGGGTTAAAAGGCCCTGAAAACTGGGGTATGATAGAAGAATTAGCTGATTTGCTTGATGCTGGAACAGCTTGTTCAAAACCTGTTTCTGATATCGGCTGGAGACCGCATAGCGAACACGTTGGACAAACAGGTAAAGCCATAGCACCAAATTTATATATAGCTGTAGGTATTTCAGGAGCTATTCAACATTTAGCAGGAGTTAATTCTTCTAAAGTAATGGTAGCTATAAACACCGATCCCGAAGCGCCTTTTTTCAAAGCAGCAGACTATGGCATAGTTGGAGATGCTTTTGAAGTAGTCCCTCGTCTAATAGAAGAAATAAAAAATTTCAAAGCAAATAATTAATGAAACTCATTCAACTTGATTTAGTTGGACTTTCAAATAGTCAAACCCAATCTGGAGCTTATGCTCTAGTATTGGGTGAGATTGGAGGTAAAAGGAGGCTACCTATTGTAATAGGTAATTTCGAGGCTAAGGCCATCGCTATCGCTTTGGACAATGAATACAAAAGCCAACGCCCTATCACCCACGATTTGTTTAAAACATTAGCAGATGGCTTTAAAATTAATGTTAAGAAAGTAGTGATTAGTTCTATTAATTCAGGAGGTATATTTTCATCTATTATTTATTGTGTAGACCACAACAGCAAAGAAGTTGAACTAGACTCCAGAACCTCTGATGCCGTGGCTATTGCTATACGTTTTAAGGCTCCAATATTTACCTTTGAAGCCATCATCAATGAGGCTGGTATTATTTTAGATAAAGATGTTATTTCGACACAAAGCATAGAACCAAAGGAAAGTCAAGAAGATTCTAATGACTTTAAAAACTTATCCATAAATGAATTAGAGGGAAAATTGAATGAAGCTATAGAGAATGAAGATTACGAATTAGCTTCCAAAATTAGAGATGAAATTAATAAAAGAAGCTAACACACAGACATTATGATTAAGTATTTAAACTTTTCATTTTTCATCTTATTATCCTTGTTAGGACAATCTCAAGAATTAAGTAAGAAATGGCAATTTGAACACATCAGAAAAACTAATGACACTACCAATTTAAGAGTTATTGGAGAAGATGATTATATGCTGATAAATAAAGATGGCTCTTTTGAATATAAAATTAGTTCCATACCTCTTAAAGCTAGTGGAAAATGGGAAGTAGAAGAAAACACAATAAATTTTCATTATAACTCTCCCTCAGATACAAGTCGTTTTTACTCTATTAAATTTAGCGAAAACAAACTCATATTACAAGAAAATGGCATTGACTATGCATTCAAGGCACTTAGTTATACCCAGCCCATCGAGTCTGGTTTTGATATTACAACCATTCTCAGAGGGTTGTTAGGGATTTTAGTTCTCATAGGAATCGCTTTTATATTTAGCAGAAATAGAAAAGCAATCAATTGGTCACTAGTATTAAAAGGCTTACTGATACAAATTGTTTTTGCCATAGGGATTTTAAAAGTTCCTCTTATACAATCGGGCTTTGAATGGCTGAGTTCTATTTTTGTAATAATTCTAGGATTTACTAGAGATGGCTCTCTATTTTTATTTGGTGGACTAATCGACAATATGGATTCTTTTGGCTATATATTTGCCTTTCAAGTACTCCCTACAATTGTATTCTTCTCGGCACTAACTAGCATTTTATTTTATTACGGTATTCTACAAAAAATTGTCTATTTCTTTGCCCTTTTAATGAAAAAAACCTTGAACCTATCAGGTTCTGAAAGT
>Ga0209503_10000805_pt1 | contig 17312 bp, 8 predicted proteins | sample SouAtlMetagenome_2_FD_187448 | JGI IMG/M metagenome (GOLD analysis project Ga0209503, IMG submission 187448) | Marine eukaryotic phytoplankton communities from Atlantic Ocean - South Atlantic ANT15 Metagenome (SPAdes) (version 2) | ecosystem: Environmental > Aquatic > Marine > Oceanic | place... | reverse complement strand
CGATTCTGTTTGTCCGTCCCACATTCCGAGGCGAATACCGGATGGCCCCTCAGGGACGGTGGTGGGCGATTCGTGGCCAACCCACATGAAATTGCTGCCGTCCACAGGGACCAAAGCGGCTGAAGTGGTGACACCACCAGACGACCAAGTGTGGCGTGCGATCACACCATTGTCCTGATTGACCCCCATCAACGTCGACTCCCATTGCCCCGCCACAGGGGCATCATACAGGACCCAAGCGGTGGCGGAGTCCGACGGACTGCGGACCACATCGCGAACCAGCAAAGCGGAGGGCGCATCGAGTGGTGCGCCCGGAGCCCCCACAAACGCAAAGGACCAAGACCAGTTCAAGGCGGTGTCGAAGACCGTCACAAACCCCTTTCGGCCCAGTGGTCCGCCCGGTGCCCAAACGGCCTGTCCCTCGGCCATGACAATGTCGCTTGTGGTCTCCCCTGCCATGATCACCCCATGTGAATCCGCCCAGACTGCCTTGGCTTCATCTTGACCTTCTGCACCAAACAGCTTGACCTCAACCGTACCCGGCGACTGTCCCAAAATGGACATGGCCAGGGACATCCAGACACCGAGGGAAAGCCAGCTGCGCATCAGGATGTGGCGTCGAGGTAAGCCGCGCGCATGACCTTCATCTGCCTCGCCAATTCCGCGAAACCACCGAGTGCAAGCATGTTGGCGCCATCGCTCTTGGCCTCAGCGGGGTTGGGATGGGTCTCGATGAACACCCCATCCGCTCCGGCAGCCACTGCTGTCCGGGCCATGTGAGCAATCAACTCTGGCCGACCACCGGTCACACCGGAGGCTTGATTGGGCTGCTGCAGGCTGTGCGTCAGGTCCATGATGGTGGGCGCAAATGCACGCATCGCCGGAATCCCGCGGAAGTCCACGACCAAGTCTTGGTAGCCGAACGTCGTGCCCCTCTCGGTTACCCATGCCTTGGCGTTTCCGCTTTCGCGAACCTTGGTGACCGCGTGCTCCATGGCCTCCGCACTGAGGAACTGGCCCTTTTTGATGTTGACGGTCTTGCCTGTTTTGGCCGCCGCCAACACCAAGTCGGTCTGGCGACAGAGAAAGGCCGGAATCTGAAGCACGTCGACGTGGGCTGCTGCCGCAACACAATCCTCCGCCGTGTGGACATCGGTGGTCACCGGCAACTGGAAGCGCTCCCCCACGGCGGACAGAATGTCCAGCGCCTGCTGGTCTCCTATGCCGGTGAAACTGTCCAGTCGAGAGCGGTTGGCCTTTCGGTAGCTGCCTTTGAATATCAAGGGCAGGCCCATTGCGCTGCAGGTCTCAGCAAGCGATTCAGCAATGCGAAACGCCATGTCTTCTCCTTCGATGGCGCAGGGACCGGCAATGATCTGCAGCCGGTCACCGGCCGTCCATCCTGTCTCTGGTGCATGGGGGTATCGAGCGGGCATGGTGCGAAGGTCGGAAAGGCTTAGAAGGTTTGGTTCCAATTCACCCCAAGGCCCATCCGGCCCCCGGAACCGGGAAGCGAGAGCCAACGGGTGTGCAAAGCGAGGGTGCCGCCAGCTTCTCCTTGGCGAACGTTTCGAGAGGGAAAGTCCAGATTGAACGGGATGTAGGTTCCACCCCAGCCACCGTAACCGATACCCAGGGTGGTGCGCACAGCGCCACGGCCGCTGGACCGCATCAGCTCGGCCCGGGGACGGGGCGCTGCTGAATTGTTTTCCAGCAGAAGGCTCCAGGACACACCTGGTGTCTTCAAGGCCTCCCGCTCCCACCGGAAGGAGATTGTGGACGGCAGTTTGTCCATGATCGTAAGGCTGGTCATGGTTTGCAACGTGTCGGCCTCGACAAGGTCTGTGACACCATTGAACCCATCGTTCAACAGGGGAACCCCATCGTAAGCAGCACTTGTATCAACATATTGGTAGATGACATCTCGGGAACGGCTGGTGCCCAGATCGCGAATCGCAAAAGACCAACGGTCGCGCCGGCCATGTCCCCCATCGGCCTCCGCAATGGACACGCCAAAATCAAAGCCCAGGACCGTGCCTGTGCCCACCATGTCCCTCTGTCCTGCCCGAACATCCAGGATGATGGAATCCGCATCCCATGTGAATTCACTGAAGTCGTTGACGTAACCGGAATTGTTGCTGTGCAATTCCCCCACGTTGACACTCCACTTGAGGGTCATGTCCAACGGAACTTCGCCCGATTGTGTTCGGTGGGTTCTCACGCCACCCACCTTGAGGGCGGTCAAGGAAACCCGCTTGTACCAGGAGGGACCGAGCATCCCTCGGCCTTCTTCCTCGAGGCCTTGGCTGCCAAAGAACAGGTGCGCCATCCCGGGAGTCCATACTGCCGTGGCCACCTGGAAATGCTCCAAAGCAACAAGGGTATTCCAACGGCCCTTATCCGGCGTCTTGCCGATGTTGGCGGAGGGCAGAACCAAGCAGACCCCTTGCCTTATGGATCCACCGCCAATCCCGGATCCCCGTTCTCGGGTTCGCGAATTCAAAACTTGAGCCTGGGTGGAGATGTCGCCCCCAAATGCAAAACCGGCAACGGCCCATTTGGTGGCCGCATTGGACGCCCACTGGTTCTCAGAGTAGATGTCGATGGACAGAACTGAAGGCGTTGGAATCGAGTCGGATTCAGACCCTGAAACACCAGAAAAACAAGACGGAAACAGGCACAAGAGGAAAGTAGAAATCGTCATTGTATGGAAATGATGGCGTCACCCGACAGGTGACCTACAATGACAACGCCCTGCTCTACCCCGAATTGTGCGCCTTCATCAGGGGCTTCCAATTCTATCTCCACCCTGAGTCTCGCCCCTTGCCTCACCGCCTCGAAATGAGGCTGGATAAAATCCACAGCGTACTCCCCTGTGGACGGCACTTCTGAATTTCCAACTGCGGGGGGGATTTCAATGTCTTCGAACCTCCACCAAGAGGGCCCAAAGACCCCTGCCAACATGGATTGGCCCGGTGCGAGCTCCACAAGCTCCATGCGCATGGTGGCGCCTACTGGAAATCTGTTCTCCACCCTCAGGTCCAGCTGCCCCACGAAATCCAACCAATCTGGGGGCACCACCTCCAATGTGTCCACCAGAACAGCCCGTGCTGACGACACCGCCAAGGGTGCCGAAACAATGGCCTCCAACTCAGGAAGGCGCTCCAAGTCGATGCGGTCATGTCCACCGGTGACATCTCCCAATGGATTGACGGAAAGACCAGCAGACCAGGACACAGCCTCGGGGATGGACGACAAGAAATCCGCCAGGTTTCCAGCCTGTGAAGACAACCACAACTCAGCCGCATTGGGCCAAATCTCCCACGCAACCATCTCATCTCCAGCCACCATGGCCCGGGGCAGGAACACCGAAGACCCCAGTGCCGGGTCCTCCAAAGGCAAGTCGATCCAACCCGCCATCCCGGAGTCCAGGCGAGAGACGGACTCAACAGAACAAGAGAAATCCAACGACGAGGTGTTGTGCAACCGAAGTCCCACATCGAGACTGGACCACCCCACCTCCAGCGCCTGAAGCCCCCCGAACGGATCGAGGAATACGGTGTCCTCAAGGAGCACCTCTTGGGCATCAAATCGCCCTTCCACTTGGGCCACACGCAATCCACTGAGTGACACATAAAGCGTCAACCCATCGTTTCCAAACACCCCCACTGGATCGGGTGACAACGCCGAAACACCCACACTCCACTCCGTCTCTAATTTACTGTAAAACAGACCTTCATCACCATCCATATCAAGCTCGACTTCATCCAAAGAAAGAACCACTTCCGAGGAGTCACCATTGACGGTGAGGACAATTTCATTGCTCCCCCCATTGACCTCTGGCGGAAATTCAGCCCCCTTCAGGGTGTATCTCAATTCCAAGGGCCCCTGCACCGTGCTGGTGACACCCAACGTCAATTCCCCACCGGACAACCGCACCCTTCTGAGTCCAGCATCGGGTATGGGAAAGGTCAGCGTCTCCTGTTCCGACCACACTTCGGCGCCTGGGGCCACCGGAATGGGCCCACCGATGAACGGCAAGGTGAAGGACTCGGTCCACGCCGTGTCCAAATCCGGAACGAGGGATTCCGCGTCCAGAAGTGAACGTCGGCTTCTCGCTTCGAGCACGAGGCCCTCCTCCCCATCAACCCAGAGGGTGTCCGGCACAAGTTCTGACCACCCCAAACTGTCTTGAATCAGGATGACCCCGTGGAGCGGCTTGCGCCAGGAGACGGGTTCCGAGCGACACCCTGAGAGCACCAAGAGCACGAGGCCCCCCGCTGACCCCAAGGTGGCAGCGGTCCAATGCGACGTGCTGCGAGCCCTCATTTCTTGGTGGGTCTTTTCCATGGTTCAAAGCACATAAAGACGGCCAGGCCCAATGGAAGCACGGCCGGATGGAATGCCTGCTGGCTCACTGCGAGAGGGGCGAGACTCAACAGCGCTGTGCCCGCAGCCGCCATCCCCATGAACCTCCCCAGGTTGCGCTTCCATCTCGGCGGCGCATCACCCAGCCCAGGCCCCAACAGATGCAAGGGAAATGCCCAAAGCATGTTCAGGTTGAAACGGGTGTCCATGTGATCGGTGCCGAACCACAGAAAGGCAATCAGAGCACCCACCAACCCCGTCAACACGGGAAGGACCCGGCGCAACCACCGCTTGCCCAGAACCCACTCTAGAAGGCACAACGCCAGCACGACCCACGCCGCTGTCAGCGGCCAACCCGCACTGTCCGGGGCTTGCGGCATCATGCTGGGCAAAACGGTCTCTGTTGAGCGCACAAGAGATCGCTCCTGCATAGAATGGGCATCCATGGTCATGGACGCCAACTCCACTGCGAGGTGGTCGGGCAAAAAGGCATCGCCGCACTGACCGAGGTCAGCATCGACAGGGAGACCGAGAATCACATCGATTCCAAATCGGGTCAGCGGCACTCCGCCAAGCTTGGCCCGAAGCAAATCCCGATAGGTGCTGTCTCTGCGGTCCTCGCAGTCCACCGTCAGACGCGGACCAAAGACAGCCTCCAACACCGTGATGATGCGTGTGGCGCAGTTGTCATAGAGAAAGAGGTAGCGGTAGTCCTTGTGTTCCGGGTGCGCATTGGCCTGCAGATAGGCGTACAACTCAGCGATGTCTTGTGGGTCCAAATCGAGGCGCTGCTCTTTGACCCCGCGCCCCGTCCGGATGTAGTTCTCCAAGAACCCCCCGTAGGTGCTTGTGCTCAACGAGTAAATCAGTTCTCCTTGGACAAACCGAACGTAAAAGCCCTCCCCGAATTGAAAGGTGCCGTAATTGAACACCTTGTCCAAGGGTGGATCGGCCGCCAAATCGGTCACCCGAATGGCGGTATGCCCAAAAGCGCTGTACAACTCCCGACCGGGACTGCACGTCAAGACGCTCGCCTTGGCCGCATCGGAAAACACCCGCCGCGGTCCATCAGGCTCAGGAGGGAACGGAACACCCTGGCTGATTCCATTGCCCACCCCAATGAGAAAAAGCGCCGCCAGAAAAATGAGGGATTGCCACTTCACGATGGCAAGATCGTGCCTTTGAATGGCATGTGAACAGGCCCCGACAACCAAGCGCGATTTTGCCCTTCAAACACGACGCCCAGCTTGCCTCCCGGTGCCTGAAAGGTGAATGCCTTTCCTCCGCTTTGCCAGCGCAACACCGCCGCTGCCGCCACAGTTCCGCTCCCACAACTGAGCGTTTCTGACTCCACCCCCTTCTCAAAGGTCCGCATGGCATAGTGCCCCTGCGCATCGGGATGGGTGGCCACGACGTTGACATTGACCCCCACAGGAGCAAAGTCAGGATGCAAACGGATGGGCTCCGCCAATTCGACAAGGTTCAATGCGGGCAAGTCCTCAGGTGCAGACCCCAAAACCACGTGCTCGGTTCCCGTGTGCACAAACGCACCATGGGGGGTGTCCTTGGGCAACGCCTTGACGTGCAGGTCGACGCAGGGTTCACCCTGAACCCAATGGCCTTCATGGCGCCCGTCGACTGCAGAAAACTTTGCCTCCTGAGGCGCTTGATTTTCATTGGCCATCAACGTTCGCCACCATGTGAAGGCAGCGCGGGCCCCATTGCCACAGAAGGCCTCACTGCCATCTGGGTTTAGGAACGTGAGGTGGTAATCCATTCCGTCAGAGCCGGGACCCAGCAACAGCAGTCCATCGGCGCCGACGCCATGGCGCCGATCGCACCAGGATTGCACCTCTGTGGCCTCGGGACGCCACTGCACCCCCCGCGACCGCGCGTCGAGGGCGATGAAATCGTTGCCTGCCGCGTCGAGCTTGACGAATTCCATTTTGTGAAGGTACGGGGCGGGCTTGTGGCCTGTCAGGCCAAATGCCCTCAAAAATTCTATCTTGTCGAAATGCGCCGTCGCCTCTGCTTACATCTTGGTCTTCTTGCCTTTGGGTGCATGGCCGCGGCGGCACCGGTGGGTGCACAGATTGATTTATCCGATGCGCGACTTCCCTTGCCGGTTCTCTTTCTGCACGGGATGAGTGGCGATGCCAGCAGCTGGGGAGAAATGGCCGCGCTGCTCTCTGAGGACGCAGGATTGACCGAAGGGCCCAACCTGAATTACTGCCTCAATGGCGACGGATCCAGTGGCAGTTCCACCTTGGACGAGGTCCTGCCCTTCACTGCCCTGTCTGACGGCCACGCCGATTTCTTCCGAATCAACTTCGAGTGCAACGCTTCGGGCCAATGTTGGTCCAACACCTCAGCCAACTCCGATGGCATCTACAGCGGTCAGGCAGCCGCTGCCAAACAAGGGCTTGCCGTGGCCGATGCTGTCGCTGAAATCCTCGATGCGACAGGCGCTCCCGAAATCGTTTTGGTGGGCCACAGCATGGGCGGCCTGGCAGCCAGAGAATACCTGCAGAACGCCGAATATTGGCCCCTTGACGCAAGCGGCCAACCCCACCACAGGGTGGCCAAACTGGTGACCTCTGGGACCCCACACAACGGCAGCAACTTCACCGTCGGGTGGCTCGAGGATTTGGGCGACCTCTTCGGCTTTGACATCGAGCAGCGTTCTGATGCCGTGCGCGATTTGAGAACGAGCTACTTCTATTCCGGCGACCCTGGGGTCTTCCTGTTTGGCGGGCAAGAGGACGACTCGGCCATCTGGGACTTCCTCTTTCAGGACTTCTGGAACGTGGACATCAACTGCAATGGCCAAGAAGGAGACGCCATCGTCGGCCTCAATCAAAAGCCCCTGGCCGACGACCTGGAATTCGCCTTTATCACATCCTACAGCGATGGCGTGGTGTCCACCTTCAGCAGCGATGCCCTAGCAACAGCGTACGATCCCTCACACCGGGAGCGGTTCTTCGTCAATGGCGTATTCCACACGTCCCTCAACAACGAGCTCGGCCTCACGCTGCAGGGCATGGACGAGCCCGATGTGGAAGCAACCGCCTACCCCTTAACCCCAGGGCAGACCACCATGGGCTTCACCTCGGGACAGGGGACAGATGCCTCCTACCCTTCGCTCGATGTGGACGTGTACGAGGTCCTCGTTCCGGAGGCCAGCAACGCGGCCCTCGACACCCTCTGGTTTGGCGGAAACCTGGTCGCAGAATGGAGGGCATCGAACGGGACGGTTCTCGGTGACGCCCTGGCTCCAAACGGGGTAGAGCTGCCTGCCGGAGTCGCCTACCTCGCCCTCACGACCACGCCAACCGGCGCCGTCACCAACCATCTGTTTTCAGCCAGCCTCTCTCCTTCCACCCTTTCCTGTCCCGAAGACATCGACGAGGACGGCGTCATCGGCACTGGGGATGTGTTGCAGGCCCTTGCACAATTCGGTTGTGACTTGGACGAAGTGCCCACGGGATGCAGCGCCGATATAGACAGCGACGGCATCGTCAGCGTGGCCGACATTCTCGCCGTCCTCTCCCTTTTCGGCCTTTACTGCTGACCGTCCCTCCTCGATGATGCAATAAAAAAGGCCCCCCAAGTGGGCGGCCTTTCTTTGATCTACCAAATCACAGACACCACTGCTCAATCGCAGTCGGATCCATATTCTTCAAGAACGCTGAGCAAGTCGTGGATGCCCACCTGGCCATCGCCGTCGGCGTCGCCGTCACAAACAGGCTCCTCAGGAGCGCTGAAATCAAATTCACAGCTTCCATCATCAGATGTGGCCGATACGGCATAGTTCTCTGCTGATGAGTAGGTACAACCTTGGCAGCTGTAATCGCAAGCACCCGCATTGGTAGCAAAAGCATAATAGTTGCAAGCGTCTTCTTCCATACAGCCCTCCACCTCATCTTCATCACAGACGCCGTCGTTGTCAGCATCATTCAGACAGGCTCCCGAGCAGTCCAACAGTGGATTAGAAGGGAAGAGACATGCGCCTTCGTCCGTCGCATTGTCGATGAAGTTGCATGCTGTAGAGTCAGTACACCCCACAATCTCCAACTCATCGCAAATTCCGTCTTGGTCCGCATCGTGATTGCATGCACCTGACTGATTGTAAATGCCACCATAGTCGCATGAACCATCTTCTACCAGAGCGGCAGGGTCATAATTGTCAGCGGCGGCGTCCGTACAACCTGAGCATTCCGCGGCATTGTCAAAGGTCAAAAGTTGCAATCCCTCAACGCTGTTGCCGCAATCGTCTGCAGCAGTAACAATCCGAATCTGCTGTCCCGGGGTTCCCGAGCCCACGGCAGAGAATGCAGTGAACGTGATGCTCACATTACTGCATGTATCATCCGCAGCGGCCATAACCAACTCATGGTCTGCGCAGGACGCCGACACAAACGGATCCAAACTGGTGAAATGGGGAGCCACCGTGTCGACCACTTGAATGATTTGTACCGTGGATGCAGCATTTCCGCAAGCATCCTCTGCTGTATGCAAGCGATGCAAAGTGTACTCTTGCGGACAATCGCCTTGCTCCAGCGAATCCGCGAACGCAATGGTCAATGAAGAACAATTGTCGTCAGCGGTGATTGCACTGTCCGGGACTTGCTGTTCACATGACAAAAGAAGACTTGAAGGTGCCGTCAAAATGACCGGCGCCAGGGTATCAATAAAGTGAACGTGCTGGGTCCGACTCGCTTGGTTTCCACATCCATCAATGGCCTTGAATATGCGGTGAACCGTGAATTCTGCAGGACAATCACCTGGGACAATGAGCGTGTCCAAAATCAGGGTGTCACCGCTGCACAAATCTCCAACCAGTGGCAACTCCGTTGGCAACGCTTCTTCGCATGACAACGTGGTGGCCTGAGGAACAGCCCCGAAGGTTGGCGGAATCGTGTCTTTGATGGTCACTTCATAACTCTGGGTCGTCGCATTGCCACAGATGTCTGTCGCACGGACCGTGCGAAGCAACATGCTGTTGCCAGCGCAAATCACCTGGGTGCTGTCCACCCATGTGCTGTCAATTGAATACTCAATCCCAGCCAAATCGTGACACGCATCCACCGCTGTTGCATCACCGTACAATCCGGTTTCTGATTCTTCTGCGGGACAACCAAATACGGTCATGGGCGGCATGGACACGATTTCTGGACCCGCGGTATCGCGCACTGCGTATGTCTCAACTGCCACGCTCAAGAGACCCTGAGACAAGTTGAGCGCAACGTGTTGGAACGTGATGAACTGACCACATGCTGTGGTGGTGTCCACACCTTCCAATGTCGAAAGCACGGGAACAGAACCCTCGGCACAAGGGTTGATTGCGGTGACCACCGGAATCTCCATGGGCAAATCATCCAAACAGGCCACGAATACCGTGTCTTGGAGATCCTGTTCAAATACAGGAGCACAGTAGTCCGGTGCATAGTTGCACGTACCAGACAGAACGGCGTCCTCGTCATAGTTCAAGGCAAATGGGTCCATACAACCTTCGAGTTGACCGTCGTCACAAATGCCGTCTTCATTGACATCAGCTGCACAATCTCCATCGCATATACCAATGGCATCAAATTGATTTCCATCGCAATCGCAGTCGCCTTCGGGAATGCCCGCACAGCCACAGTCATAGATGGCACCAGGACCGTTACAAACTCCGCAAGAATCGAGCGCTCCAACACAGGGGTCCACGTCGTCACAGACGCCATCATCATCGGCATCAGCCGCACAGTCACCGCCACATACTTCGAGGGCATCCAGTTGGCTACCGTCACAGTCGCAGTCCCCTTCGGGAATGTCAGCACAGCCGCAGTAATAAATGGCACCAGGACCGTTGCAAACACCACAAGAATCCAGCGCTCCGACACAGTCGTCCTCATCGTCACAAATGCCATCGCTGTCGGCATCAGCTGCACAGTCACCGCCACATACCTCGAGGGCATCCAATTGGTTGCCATCACAATCGCAATCCTCTTCGGGAATGTCAGCACAGCCGCAGTCAAATACTGCACCTGCTCCTCCACACACCCCGCAAGTGTCCACTTGGAGACAGATTGCATTCGAGTAGTTGTTGTAGTTGCAAGCGGTTGTGTCCGTGCAGTTGTCCTCAGTATCGCACACGCCATCGGCATCAATATCCATGAGACAATCTCCGCCGCAGTCGCCCAGCGCGTCCAGCTGATTGCCATCGCAATCACAGTCGCCGTCCAGGATGCCGTCGCCCCCGCATACTCCGCACTCGTCCTCATTCAGACAAGACATCGCAAGCGGGTCAGCATAATTACAAGCCTCAGTGTCGGAGCAATTGTCCTCGCTGTTGCAAATACCGTCACCATCCACATCGTCTCCACAGCTTCCGTCATCGGAGATGGCATCCGCATCGTAGTTACAGGCCTCTGAATCCATGCACCCGGGGTGCGAGGAAGACAGGGTGGTGGGAATTTCCTGATCTAGAAGGAAAACGTTGACCTCCTCCTGTGCCGCCGAAGAATTGAAGAAGGAAATGTAGCCCCACAAAGCGGCCTCTATGGACCACCATTGCTCGGCGTCCGGCAGGATGCTGTTGGGCAGACTGGCCAAGAGCATGAGCGAAGTGCCCCCAGTGTATTGGTTCGAATCCATGGACACATTGGTGCACGAGGTTAAAGAGGTGGCCACATCCAACGAATACATCTCGTTTCCAGAAATGGCCAGGTAGTTGGCCTTTCCCGCGACGACGCCAAACGAAGTGAGGGTTCCATTGACCAGTACTTGCTGGATGTCGTAGAAATGGTTGTTTGAAATCGTCACGCCCTCCGTGTTGTCGCCAAGTGAGATGGCAGTGCCCGACACCCCGTGGATGTCATTGTCATCAATGAGGATGTCCATCGGCGGGTTGACAGGGTCTGTGTTTCCCCAGCACAGTACACCATAGGAAAGTGGCGATCCGTTGGAATTGGACATGCCCATTCCGCTGATGTCGTTGTCCCGAATCGTCACATTATAGGCACCTGGATTGACCGTGATTCCAGAAGTGGTGACCGAATCACCTACAATTTCGAAGTCTTCGATGGTCACGCCATCGACATTCGATGCAATCGAAATGCCGAAGGGCTGACCAGAAGCATCGAGTTCGGCACCGCTTCCATTGATGGAAATGGCCTTGCTGATGGTGATGCTTTCCGTGTAGCTCTGTCCTTCGGGAAGGACAATGCTGCCTCCAGCCGGCGTGGCATCGATGAGAGCTTGGAGTTGGCCGTGGGCCATTCCCCCGCTCATGAGGAGGAACAAGACGGCGACAGTGAATTGTGCTAATCGCATGGTGGTACGAGACATTTCGGTTTGGATTTGGTTCATTCAGTAGACTGTGGACAGGTGTTTCCTAAGGCACCCAACATATCCAGCAAATCAGGGATGTTGATGCCGCCATCTCCATTGGAATCGAAGCGGCAATCGCCAGAAGGAAATTCACAAGTGCCATCGTCAAATGGCGCAAGTGTATCGTAGTTGTAGGCGTCGGGATAGGTGCAGCCACCTGACCCGGGCTCATCACATGCACCATCTCCATTGAAATCGAACATGCAAGAACCGTCACAATACTGTCCAGGCAGTGCATAGGTGCAAGTGCCGTTGTCCACCGTGGCGCTCTCGTCATAATTGCAAGCCACCAGGTAGGTACAGCCGTAAATTTCATCTTCGTCGCAAACTCCATTCCCATTGAAGTCATGCAGACATTGACCATTGCAATCGACATGGTCACTTCCATGTACATCCGAGGGGAACTGACACAAGCTGACAGACCCCATATCTGAATCTACAAGAGGGTCGTAATTGCAAGCTTCCTCGATGTGACACCCCGCATATTCAAACGGATCGCAAATGCCATCGCCGTCTGCGTCCTCGGCGCAATTGCCATCACAATCGTATCCCGAATCGGGTAAGATGCATGACCCATCATCATCGGTCGCAGCTGCATCGTAATTGCACGCTTGCACTTCTGTGCACCCTTCCACTTCCTGCTGATCGCAAACGCCGTCGCTGTCCGAGTCCATCAGGCACTCCCCGATGCAGTCCAACAGGTTGTTGGGGTAATTCTCAGGGAACTGACACTGCGCATTGTCTGTGTCTGTGTAGAGACCGCTGTTGCACGCATCAGGATGGGTACAGCCTGATGTTTCATCATCGTCACACACTCCGTCCCCATCTTCATCGTACTCGATAAGATTGCCATCCTCACACGACTGACAGTTGGTGGTCACCAACTGACAAGACCCGTTGTCTATAGTCGCATAGAAGTTGAAGTTGCAAGCTTGAGGGTCAGTGCAACCTGGATTGGAGGTTGCTATAGCAAGCAGACCCAGAACTTCCGGGCTGTTTCCACTGGGCGTCTCGTACTTCACATTGACCGCTATATCTACAGAACCGTGGCTTGACAACTGTGCGATCAGTACCCTGCCCAAGGAACCTGAAACTGAAGACTCAGAAGAGCCTGGGACAGTGAACAAGGACCCCCCCAGCTCACTGTCAACAATGATGTCTCCACCACCTTCAAATGCGTTGAAATCAATCCCAATGGTGAATAGGTCAGACGCATTTTCGACTCCGCCTATCGTCAGCCAAGAATCATAAATGGAGGATCCAGAGGAAGGATTAGGCAAATCAGTGGCGAGAGGTCCAGCATCTTCGGACTGATAGAAGCCAAATTCTGAAGAGATGACCATGGGAGATTCAGCATCGCCGAACAAGGCCATCACTTCATACCCTGGCCCGTCGAATTGGGCATACACCCTGTGCACCACAATCCCATTGTCCATGGCGGCCACCTGTTCATGGCTGAGCCCAATAAAACCAGCGCCCTCCTCTTCCTCGGCATCGTCACAAATTCCGTTGTCATTCTCATCTGCAGAGCACGCCCCACCGCATACGTCTAAAGCATCGAGATAAAGACAAGAACCGTCCGTTAAAATGGCCTGATCGTCGTAATTGCAGGCGTTTGGATCGGTACAACCGAATTGCGCCGGGATAACCAACTCTTCCCCCTCAGTTTCGATGACAGACCCATTTTCCAATTTCAGCGCAATGTTGGCTTTGAACTGCACACTACCATCTGTGGTGACCTGCGCGAGCAATACCCTCTGATTCTCATCTGGCGCTGGCAATTCCGTTCCAGGCATTGCCGCGATGCCTCCACCAAACTCTGCATCACTGGTCAATGCTCCTCCCGCTTCAAAGGCAGCCTCGGTTAACCCGACCACAACCAAGCTTTCACTCTGCCCCAAACCAAACCAACTGTCTCTATTCAGCACTTCGGAAACGGCATTCAAACCGGGGAAACGAGCAGTGCCCTGCTGTGATTGGTAAAACTCCGTGGTGGTTTCCAACAGCAATTCGGCCTCTTCAGATCCATACCACGCGCTCAGACGCTCATTTGGATTTGTAACCCTTGCGTAAATCCGATAGGTCGGTGGCATACCTCCCTCGCTTGGTTGATGTAGCGAATATTCTAACCCCTCAAATGAATTTTCCTGCCAGACACAACTGCCATTGTCAAAGAGGGCATTGGCATCATAGTTCATTGCTGAAGGATCAGTGCACCCCAAGCCAGAGGGCTCCATGATGACATTCAAGCCGGTAGAGTAAGTGGATGCAGTGTCTGGATGGGCTTTCCACTGGATATTCAATGTCAAGGACAAGGTGTCATGTGAGACAAATTGACCGAGAAGGAAGGGCCCTAGGACCTGCGCTTGAGTCGAACCTGGCAGCAGATAAAAAGCACCGCCAAAAGAATCAGCGCAAGAAAAGCCTTCGCCCCCTTCAAATGCATCCATGGCCTCAGTCCAACCTGCCCCTCCCATTTGGGCGGTGGCATTCGTCGCCAACGGCTGTCCCAGAGTAAACCAACTGTCTACAGATTCCGAGGCATTGCTGTGGGCCAATAAAGCAGAGTTGTCACTTTGGAACACCGTGCCATTCGTACTCAGTTGCAATGGCGCTTCCGAATCAGCATACATACTCAAGACGAGTGCACTGTCTGGCAGTGACGCATACACCCTGTGGATAGAACCAAACTCGCTTACCCCTATCAGCTCAGACTGTATCTGAACCTGTGCTTCTATAGTGCTCACGCAAAGCACCCCAATCCAAAAGAAAAGTTGACGGCAAGACATGATTGAGAGTTCACGTTAAAGTTCTGATGCCACTGCAACATGCCTTTATTTATTATATTATAATAAACTAATTTATTTATTTATCCTACATAATATCTATTACCTACTTCAAACCACCATTCTATCAATATACAACCTCCACAAAGCCACCCCGACATAAGGTATAAAAACAACCAACGACATATAAAATACCGACCTCACACAATAAACTCCATATACTCGCCCCTACCACCAAACTGCATTATGTGCTAATCATAAAAAAAGGGCCACCCTTTAGGGCGGCCCTTTCCGTATTCAGAAGGTGATGGAGATTACTCCGTCACCAAGAGCTTCTTCACCACTAGGTATTGGCTGCTGGAGAGGCGAATCTGATACATGCCGCTCTGCAAGGCGTCGGCTTCGATGTCGAGCGTGTGGTTCACATTCGGAGAAGCAAGGCCGTCATACAGCTCGGAGACCAAGATGCCGTCCATCGTATACATGTCGACGCGGAGGCGCATGTTCTGCGTCACTGTGAAGCCAAGCAAGCTCAGGTCGTTCGTTGGGTTCGGCTGGAGGTTGGTCACGCGGATGGGTGACTTGCCAGTCAACACATCGCCAGCACCACCGATGATGCCCGGCGTGTGGTCTTCGCCCTGACCACCCGATACCAAGGTACCGTCGTCGTCACCGCAGTCGTCGCCGTTCACCGAGATGGAGTAAGCGAACTCCGTGGCGTTTCCGCAGTCATCACTGGCCGTGTACTCACGGTCAATGCTCCATGGCAAGCAACAGTCGAGGTCACCGAAAAGGTCACCGCTGAAGAACACGGCGTCCTCGTTATAGGTACCCGACGCCATGATCCAACCACTGTAACCGTAGTTGTCGTTTTGGTTGTTGGCACCGAATCCAATCTGGAAGGCGTAGTACTCGTTGGCAGGTGCATGCGACAAGGAGAGGTCAAGACCATCGTAGTCACCAGATCCCATGACGCTTCCTGACTCCAAGATGCGGTAGTCCCAGTTCTCGTGGTCGTCAACCAACACACCGCAGTCGCGCTTGTAGTTTGTCTGACCTGGGGCGAACCAATCGTCCCAGCTGGATGCAACTCCGTATGTCACTGTCAAGGTGAGCATGCCCGTACCAGCCGCATTGACCAACTCCTGCTGCAGCATCCATGTGCCGTCGTTCATCTGAGACACCAAACCGGAGCCGACGCTCGTGAAGTCCACACGTGGCTCACCGTCGAAGTTGAACAAGCTGAACGCATGAGGATCCAAGCCGTTGCAGGCCTCTCCGTCGGCATAAGCCGCTGGAGTCGTGCTCAAGCAGAAGCTCATTACGTCATCAGTCGGAGCGTACTCGCCGACGTAAGTCTCCTCATAAGCAATGGCAACATCGCTGTCGCAGTTGTCAGAGGCATCCGTCTCACAAGCATCAGGAATGGTCACAGTGCCGCTCACGTCCTCACAGCAGACTTCCACTGCCTCGCCGTTGGCAAGACCACACGTCTCAGTGAACTGAGGTGCGATGCCATCGGTCACCGTGATGGTCTGCTCGTAGGTGTCGGTCGTCTGGAGACCGCACTCGTCAGTGGCCGTCACCGTGAAGGTCCGCACAAACGTGTAGCTGCCCTCCAACGCATCATCGTCGCCGGCACAGGTGTAGGTTGTCACGCCGTCTGCATGGGTGATCTCGATGCTGGCTGAACCACAAGCATCGTCAGCTGAAGCGCTCACATTGCCCAAGGCCTCAACACTCGTGTCCACATCGCACGTGGCGTTCTGATCGAGGTTCTGGTTAGCTGGACCCTCGATAGACAAGCTGGGCTCAGTCGTGTCTTGGATTGTGAAGCTCAACGTGATCGAATCACTGTTGTCGCACTCGTCGGTAGCCGTGAAGGTCACATCAACTGTGCCCGTAGCGCCGCAACCTTCGCTCAACGTCGCGTCACTGTGACTCCAGGTTACCGCACTGCAGTTGTCCGTCGCCGTAGCGCCACCGTTGTCTGCCAACCAAGCATTCAGCTCATCCGTGTTGCCAAGGCCATCGCACTCGACAAGCGCAGGAGCACCGCCACTAATGGATGGAGCCGTCTCGTCGCTCACCGTGATGGTCTGCACGCACGTCTTGGTCGTCACATTGTTGCAATGGTCCGTTCCGGTAATGGTCCAGGTACGACTGATGGTGTAGCTGCCCTCACAACCGTCGACAATGACGTCGTTGGAGCTGACATTCATGTCCACGACAGGATCGCAGTTGTCTTCCTCGTTGCTGTAGGTGGCTGAACCATGTGCCTCCACACTGGTGTCCGCGAAGCAATCAGCATTTGCAACCAAGTCTGCGTCCTCAGGACAAGCAATATCGAACGTAGGAGGCACCTCATCCGTAAGGTTGATGGTTTGCATGATGGACACATCATTTCCACAATCGTCCACAATCGTGTAAGTGCGAGAGAATGACCCTGCGCAAACACCACTCCCGGGGAGGTCAGAAATCGTCACGGTCACCCCTCCGCAAGCATCGCTTGCTGTGAAGTTTCCGTATGCGGTCTCAGCGTTGTACTCATCACAAGGAACCTCCACCACAGGGTCAGCTGATACCAATGGCGCTGCGGTGTCCTCAATAGTAAACGTCGCCGTCGTAGAGGTCGCGTTGTCGCAGTCGTCGGTCGCAGTGAATGTCACCGTCGCGCTGCCGGTGGCACCGCAATCGTCGCTCAAGGCGGTAAAGTTGTTGCTCCACGTCACGTTGCTGCAGGCGTCGCTGGCGGCTGCACCGCCGTTGGAGGCCAACCATGCA
>Ga0209503_10000803_pt1 | contig 17335 bp, 9 predicted proteins | sample SouAtlMetagenome_2_FD_187448 | JGI IMG/M metagenome (GOLD analysis project Ga0209503, IMG submission 187448) | Marine eukaryotic phytoplankton communities from Atlantic Ocean - South Atlantic ANT15 Metagenome (SPAdes) (version 2) | ecosystem: Environmental > Aquatic > Marine > Oceanic | place... | reverse complement strand
TTCCTATGGAGTGGAACATGGAGGGGTTTATAGACAAACATGGTCATCCTGTATTTAACACGCCAGAATCTGTCGTAGAAGGAATTGACGGAATGGATATAGATATAGGAGTTATTGACTATTGGAGCAATGAAGTTGAGTCTTTAAAAAACGACTCAGACGCTTTAAATGAATTCTATAGACAGTTTCCGAGAACAGAAAACCATGCTTTTAGGGATGAATCTAAAAACACGCTATATAATCTAAGCAAAATATATGAGCAAATAGACTATAACGATGGGTTAGAAGCACAAAGAGTTTTACAAAGAGGTAATTTTTCTTGGGCTAACGGTAAAAAAGACACAGAGGTTGTTTGGTCTCCAAATCCAAAAGGAAGATTTTATGTTACATGGATCCCTCCTATTGAGTTAAGAAATAGATTGATAAACAAAAATGGAATAAAGTATCCAGGGAACGAACACATAGGGGCTTTTGGGTGTGATAGTTATGACATATCTGGAACCGTAGGGGGTGGAGGGTCTAATGGCTCTCTTCATGGGATAACTAAAATAAACTTTGAAGCCCCATCTAATTTGTTTTTTTTAGAATACATAAGTAGACCTCAAACTGCTGAAATATTCTACGAAGATGTTTTGATGGCTTGTGTTTTTTATGGGATGCCTGTGCTTGCCGAAAACAACAAGCCAAGGCTTCTTTATCATTTAAAAAACAGAGGATATAGGGGTTTTAGTTTATCAAGACCAGATAAGCACAAGAATGATTTATCTAAAGCAGAAAGAGAGCTTGGAGGAATTCCTTCTTCATCAGCAGTAATATCAATCCATGCTGAAGCAATAGAGTCTTATATTGAACAAAATGTTGGGATGTTAGATTCAGGCTCTGGAAATATGTATTTTACAAGGACACTTTTAGACTGGGCAAACTATGATATAAACAATAGAACAAAGTTTGATGCTACTGTAAGTTCTGGATTTGCACTTATGGCAAATAACAAATATGTTAGCAAACCGAAGAAAAGTGTTAAAGAAATAAATGTTACCTTTGCAAGGTACAATAATGGTGGAATAACAAGTACAATATTGAGATAAAAAATATATGAACGGAGTTCAGACAAGGAATGTTATTGGCTTTCCAGATCAACTTGCTTCTGATTCAAAAAAAGGATCTAAGGAGTATGGGTTAGTCGTGGCTCGAGCAATAGAGTCCGAGTGGTTTAGAAAAGAAAGCGGCACTTCAAGATTTTACAACAATCGAGATACTTACCATAAGCTAAGAACTTATGCTATGGGAGAGCAGTCGGTTCAAAAATATAAAGATGAACTTGCTATAAATGGGGACATATCATATTTAAACCTAGATTGGACACCAGTTCCGGTGATACCAAAGTTTGTAGATATAGTGGTTAATGGAATGCAGAATAGATTGTATGACGTTATGGTTGATGCTGTTGATTCAATATCATCCAATAAAAAAGCCATGTATAAGTTAAAGCTACAGGCTGAAATGAGGAATAAGAATGATTTAATAGAAATGCAGGAGATCACTGGAAAGGATATGTTTGATCAAGATCCAACAACGCTTCCACAAAGTCCTGATGAGTTAGAGTTGCAAATGCAACTAAACTACAAAGATGACATAGAAATTGCTCAAGAAAAGGCTATTGAAAACGTCTTAAGAATGAACAATTATGAGCAAATAAGAAACAAGGTTGATGAAGATCAGACTACATTAGGGATATCTTCTGTAAAGCACTCTTTTAATACTCATGATGGAATAAAAGTTGAATATGTAGATCCAGCAAACTTAATATGGAGCCCTACTGAAGATCAAGACTTTGAAGATTGTTATTATTTTGGAGAAGTCAAAAATGTAAATATAACAGAATTAAAAAAAATAGATCCTTCCTTAAGTCAAGAAGACATAAAGGAAATATCAAAGATGTCTTCTAAATGGGACGCTTATCAAGGGATACGAGGCGGATATAAGACAGACAATTTTGATCACAACACTGCAACGCTGTTGTATTTCTGTTATAAAACGGATAAGAATATCGTATACAAAAAGAAGAAAACATCTCAAGGAGGAGACAAGGTACTTAAAAAAGACGATCAATTTAACCCACCAAAAACAGAGAAAGCTAGATTTGAAAAACTTTCTAAAAGAATTGACGTATGGTACGAAGGTGTACTTGTTCTAGGAACAAATTACATTCTAAAATGGGACTTGATGAAGAACATGGTTCGCCCAAAGTCCTCAATGAGCAAATCGGTAGCGCCCTATATTGTAAGTGCTCCAAAAATGTACAGGGGCCAAGTGGACTCTCTGGTAAAAAGAATGATTCCATTTGCAGATCAGATACAACTGATACATCTTAAACTCCAACAGGTCACAGCAAAAATGATTCCTGATGGCGTATATATGGATATTGATGGATTAAGTTCAATTAATCTGGGCAATGGAGCAATGTATACACCACAAGAGGCTTTGAATTTATACTTTCAAACCGGATCTGTAATAGGAAGGTCGTTTACTGAGGAAGGAGAGTTTAACCACGGCAAGATGCCAATTCAAGAATTGACTTCTTCTGGTGCAAATGCAAAAATATCTTCTTTAATAAACATGTATAATTACAATTTAGGAATGATTAGATCTGCAACTGGCCTAAACGAGGCAAGAGATGGATCTACACCAGATTCAAATTCCTTAGTTGGAGTACAAAAAATAGCTGCATTAAATTCTAACACAGCTACAAGACACATTTTAAAATCAGGCATAAACATAACAAGAAGAGTTGCTGAAGGTGTTACTTACAGAATGTCTGATGTATTAGAGTTTTCTGAATTTAAAGAGGATTTTGCCAAATCAATTGGCAGGTATAGTATGGAAATACTAAAAGAAATAAAAGAACTTCACCTTCATGATTTTGGAGTTTACATAGAATTGCATCCAGACGAAGAAGAAAGAGCTGTTTTAGAGCAACACATAAACACATCCTTATCTCAAGGAAAAATAGATATAGATGATGCCATTGACATTAGAAATGTTAGAAACGTAAAAATAGCTTCTCAACTCCTCAAGGTTAGAAAAAAATCAAAGGAAAAAGAAGATCAGAAAAGACAACAAGATAATATTCAACAGCAAGCAAAAGCAAATCAAGACTCTGCAATGGCCGCTGAACAGGCAAAGCAGCAAAGAGAAATGGCTAAAAAACAAGCCGATATGGAGCTTATGAAAATGGAGTCAGATTTAAAAATGTTGGAAATGGATAAAGAGTTTTCCTTGAAGCTTAGGTTAATTCAAGAGCAAAAATCTTTAGATGCAAATATTCAAGGAATGCAGGTTGAAACACAACTAACTAAAGAAAAGTATAAGGAAGATAGAAAAGACAAGAGAACCGCAAAACAAGCATCTCAACAGTCTAAACTTATACAGCAAAGACAACAAGACTTAGATCCGATAGATTTTGATGGTCAAGACTCGTTAAGTGCTGGTTATTAGGCTTTTAGTAAAGCTTAATATATTTGTAATTTTGTAATAAATTAAATTTAAATATAATGGATAAAATCGAAGTTTATGCTTTGGATGATGATGGCAATAGAATAGAGCCACAGCAAGAAGTAGAACAAAAAGAAGAAGAAGTTTCACAAGAGGTTTTGAGTCAAGAAACCCCTGAAGAAATGAAAGAAGAAAATGAGCTACCACAACAAGAAGAAGAAAAAAGTAGTGAAGGTCAAGAGCAGGAGCAAGTCGAAGAGCAAGACCAGGAAAAGTTACTAACTGAAGAACCAGAAAAAGACGATAACTGGTTTTTGAGTAGATTAAAAGATAGGTATGAGGTAGAATTAAATTCTATCGATGACCTTAAAAACGTTCTTTCAAATACTGATAAAGAAAAAGAAAATCTTCCCGAAGATGTGGAGAAGTATATGGAGTTTCGTAAAGAAACCGGAAGGTCTTTTGGTGACTTTGCTGAACTTCAAAAAGATTGGGCTACTGTAGGAGACGGAGATATATTACGTCAATACTATGAGCAAACAAAACCACATTTAGATAGGGAAGACATTGAGCATATTTTAAATGAACAATTTTCTTATGATCAAGAAATAGATGATGATAAGGATATTAGGGCAAAAAAAATTGCTCACAAAGAAGCATTGTATGAGGCTAGAAATCACTTTGAAAAGTTAAAGGAAAAATACAAAGCTCCGCTAGGGTCTAGTGAAGCTGATATTCCTGATACATACAAAGAAGCTTTTAGCTTTTATAATGAATATAAAACTCAAAATGAAAAAGATTCTATCGCTCGAAAAGAGCAGGCTTCTTATTTCACTGAAAAAACTAATTCTTTATTTTCAGACGAATTCAAAGGTTTTGAATTTAATCTTGGAGATGAAAAAAAAGTTTTTAAACCAAGTGATTTAGATAAGGTGAAGTCTAATCAGAGCAATGTTCAGAATTTTATTTCTCAACATGTTGATGAGAAGGGGTTCTTAAAAGACCCTGCCACTTATCACCGTTCTTTGTACACGGCTATGAATCCTGATGCTATAGCAAAACATTTTTATGAGCAAGGGAAGTCAGATGCTACTGGAGATATTATTAAGGAAACTAAAAATATCGATATGGGAGTTCGTGAAAACACGGTAACGGATACAGGAGGAACTAAGTTTAGAATAGTAGAATCAGAAGACAAGTTTGAGTTTAAAATTAAAAAACGAAACTAAGAACTTTTAAAATTATTAAAAAATGTCTGTAACTATGACCGGAGTTGGTGGTGCATTAACCCCCGCTCCTTCGAAAGCAACGCTTTCAAGTAATTATTTAGGGTCAAGTATTGAGTTTACATCTCAATATCTTCCCGATGTTTATGAAAAAGAATTTGAAAAATACGGAAATCGTTCTGTATCTTCTTTTTTAAGAATGGTAGGTGCTGAAATGCCTTTTGCCTCTGACGTTATTCAATGGTCAGAGCAAGGTAGATTACACCTAGCAGTAACTGGCGCTACAAGATCAGCTGATGTCGTTACTTCAAATGGACACCCATTTAGAGTAAATCAAACAGTAGTTATTTCTGACGGAACTGACCAGGAAAAGGCTATCATAACAGCAGTAACTGCGAACACATTTACAGTTGCCTCTTATGAAAACGCTAACCTTGCAGCAGCTATTGCTACAACTGGTCTTAAGGTTTTTGCCTATGGTTCTGAATTTGCAAAAGGAACTTCTGGTATGGCTGGTAGCTTAGAAGCCGCTAAAGATATTCAAACTAATAACCCAATTATTATAAAAGATAAGTATGAGGTTAATGGTTCTGACTTAGCTCAGATTGGATGGATTGAAGTGACTACTGAGAATGGAGCGACTGGATACCTTTGGTATTTAAAATCAGAGCACGAAACTCGTTTAAGATTTGAAGATTATCTAGAGTTATCTTTAATTGAAGGCAAGCCTGCCGCATCATCTTCTGGTGCCGAGACTGCTGGATTTAAAGGAACAAAAGGTTTATTCCACGAAATCGAAAACAGAGGTAATATTGCTACTGGATCTGTTGCCGCAAGAACTGATATTGAAGAGCTAATTAAAGTTCTAGATAAAGAAGGAGCTATTCAAGAAAACGTAATGTTTGTGAATAGAACAAAATCTTTTGAAATTGATACAGTTTTGGCTGCACAAAACAACTCAGGTGCATCAACTGCATCTTACGGTTTGTTTGACAATGATGAGTCAATGGCTTTAAATCTTGGATTTACAGGATTTAATTTAGGATATGATTTTTACAAATCTGACTGGAAATACTTAAACGATGCTACTACTGGGTCTTTGACTTCTGCTGTAGACGGAGTTATTGTGCCTGCTGGTACAACTACTATTTACGATCAGATCTTAGGAAAGAACGCAACTCGTCCTTTCTTACATGTAAAATATCGTAAGTCTGAAGCTGAAGATAGAAAGTACAAGTCTTGGGTAGTTGGATCTGCCGGAGGTGCTGGAATGTCTAGTGATCTAGATGCAATGCAAGTACACTTCTTATCTGAGCGTGCACTATGTGTACACGGAGCTAACAACTTCATCATAATGAAGTAATTTAACTGGGTAGGCTGGGGGCTTAGTAGGCCCCCATAACCTATCATTTTTATTTTAATTTAATACTTAATACAATGCCTAGAAAAAAAACAACTCCCTCTTGGGAGATAAAAGACAGAATTTATATTCTAAAAGGAGGAATGACTCCTGTGAACTACATACTTCGTTCACGCCACCATTTAAACAAGCCTCTTCAATATTTTGATGGATCAATGAGCAGATCACTGAGGTATGCTTCTAATCAAGTTTCTCTTTTTGAAGACGAGCAGATGGGAGATGTTACACTGCCTGCTGTAATTTTTAAAGATGGAAAACTGGTTGTTGCAAAAGAAAACGTATTGCTTCAACAATTTTTATCGATATATCATCCCGATCTCGGGAAGGTTTACTCAGAATTTGATGCTAATAAAGAGGCTGAAGCTGATGTTAAAACAGTAGAAGAGGAGTTGGACGCAATGAATATAGCTAAAGACTTGCCTATAGAGGATTTAGAGGCTATTGCAAGGGTCGTTCTTCAGGGCAGAGTCTCTGATATGGCTTCAAATGAAATAAGAAGAGATATGCTCATCTATGCTAGACAAAATCCTAATGAGTTTATTCAGCTTACTAAAGATGAAAACATAAACCTAAGAAACGTTGCTGTAAGGGCTGTTGAAATGGGAATACTTTTTATCAAAGATGACCAAAGAACTGTTTGTTGGAATGATTCAAATAAAGAAAAAATCATTACAGTTCCTTATGGAGAAAATGTATATAGCGCATTAGCGGTTTACTTTAAAACAGACGAAGGGCTAGATACCCTTCAAGCTATCAATAACAAGCTATAGTAAATCCACCTTAACTATGCTTGAAATTAAGGGGTCGAAAATATCGACCTCTTTTTTTTTCGTACATTTGTAGCATGATAAATCATGTTAGAAATACTGTTTTAACTGTACTAAATAAGGAAAATAGAGGCTTTATAACGCCTCAACAGTTTAATTCCTATGCAAAGCATGCACAACAGTTAATATTTAACCAGAAGATCTCTGAGTACTCAAGAATGGTATCTGCCAGGAACTCTAGAATGGTGGCTACTGACTTTATGGATAGGGTTGATATTTTAAAGTCTAATCTTGAAGTTTTTACAGAAGAAACAAGCGTAACTAAAACATTGACTAGGTATATAAAGCCTACTGATTTCCAGCACTTAGTTTCTTTGAGATACTCAAACAAAGAAGTTGAACAGGTTTCTAGAGATAAAGAAAGATATTTAGTCGACTCTAATTTAACAGCACCTACAGACACTTATCCTGTTTTTGTAGATAGAGGAAGTGACATTATACTTTATCCTCAAACACTCGCAGGAGCTGTTGATTTTATTTACATAAGAAATCCAAAGGATCCAAAATGGACCTATAATACGATAGGAGAGAATCCTGTTTTTAATATAAATGCATCTGATTATCAAGATTTTGAATTAGATCAAGATGAGTCTGTGAATCTTATAGTTGAAGTTTTAAAATTAACTGGTGTTACCATAAGGGAAGCAGAAGTTACTCAGGCTGCAACAACTATTGACCAGGTGAATACAAGCAAAGAAGCGTAATATGGCACTAACTGATCAACAATACTATTCATCGGCATCAAACCATGGAGACGCACAATTTATTAGTCTTAAGGAAATTGTAAATAATTTTTATTTATTTTATATTGGAGACGAAAAAGTAATAAATAATGTCAAAAGATTTGATGTAATATTTCATGCTAAAAGAGCTGTACAAGAGTTAAATTATGACGCATTAAAAAATGTTAAGGCACTAGAGTTAGAGCTTCCAGATAATTTAAAATTAACAGTTCCCAAAGATTTTGTAAGACTTGTTAGATTGTCTTGGGTAGACGAAAGAGGCCGGCTACACCCTTTGATGGTTAACAATAACACAACAATAGCAAAGTCATACCTACAAGATAATAGTTATAACATTCTTTTTGATGGCAACGGAGCGGCTTTAGAAGGAACTTCTTTTATAGATACTAAGCTTTCGGAGATTCAAAACACAACACAAGACGCCTCCTCATCATTAAGTGATGAGTTTTTTGGTGGAAGGTTTGGTCTTGATACTTCTATATCAAATGTAAATGGAAGCTATAATTTAGATAAATCAACTGGAGTAATAAGGTTTAGTTCAGAGGTAAAGGGAAAGCATGTTGTTGTTGAATATATAACAGATGGATTAGAATATTTAACGGAAGAAGAGATACAAATAAATAAATTAGCAGAAGACTATATATACAAACAAATAGCTTACGAGGTTATAAAGCATAAGTTTAATGTTCAAGAATATATAGTTAGAAGAATTAAAAACGAAGCTTTTGCTTCTATGAAAAATATGAAAATCCGTTTAATGGACATACATCCTTTTGATCTGATTCAGACCCTAAAAGGAAGAAATAAATGGATTAAGTAATGAAGTTTAAAAATATCTTCAGCTCCGGAAAAATGAACAAAGACCTGGATGAGAGGCTTGTTCAAAAAGGAGAGTATCGTGATGCTTTAAATGTAAAGGTTGCAAACTCTAGTGGATCAGACGTTGGATCAGTAGAGAATGAAATCTCTAATGCTGTGCTGTCTAGTTTAAGCATGGGAAATAATCCTGTTTGTATTGGATCTGTAGCTGACGATGTTAATAACAAAATATACTGGTTTGTAAGATCTGATTCAGGAAGTTATATTTGTGAATACGATTCTGACAACAACACATCTTCATTTGTTTTAATAGACACAAGAACTGGGCACAATAATGTTTTGAACTTTACAAAAACTAATTTTATTGAGTCAAATATTCTTATAGATATTGACAATGATAAAAGATTTTTATTTTTTACAGATGGATTGAATCCTCCTAGACGGATTGAAATTGATTCTGCCAAGCTTATAGACGGAAACGATTTTGATAAATATGACATAGATGTTATACAAAAACCCCCATTATACCCACCAGTCTTAACTCTTCAAAGCGCAACAAATGAAGAAAATACTATTGAAGAAAGATTTCTTTATTTTTCCTATAGATATAAGTATAAGCATGGAGAGTATAGTGCGTTGTCGCCTTTTTCGGAAGTAGCGTTTTTTCCTAAATCTTTTTCTTTAGATTTTTCTACCGGACTAAATAAGTCTATGGTAAATGCAAACGGATCGGTAAGCATACAGTTTGATACAGGATCAAAAAACGTTACAGACGTAGAGCTTGTTTTTAAAGAAAGCAACTCTAGTGTTGTGTACGTTGTGGAATCTATTAACAAGGAAGATGAATCTTATGCAAATAATGCGACGCAAAACTTTTTGTTTAAAAACTCAAAAATATACAAAGCCCTTGCAGAAAAAGAACTTTTCAGGGTATATGATAATGTACCATTAAAAGCAAAAACTCAACAACTTATAGGCAACAGGATTGTTTACGCAAATTATGTAGAAAATTTTAACCTTATTGATTCTAATGGAAATAAAGTAAAACCAGACATTAATCTACAAGCGGCAACAGCAGCAATAACTACGCCTCCTGTTTCAAGTGTAAAAAGTAACAAAGATTATGAAGCTGGAATTGTTTATTTAGACGATTATGGTAGAGCCACAACTGTTATTACATCTCCCCAATCTAGCACAAATATTCCGTTAAGCAGTCAAAAGCTACAAAATAAATTGCAGGTAACAATAAATCACCTGCCTCCTGCTTTTGCAAAAAAATACAGAATATATATAAAGCAAAGCAAAGGAAACTATGAAAGTATATCTCCTGCGATATTTTATGAGGAACAAGAAACAGGTTATGTTTATGTTCAGCTAAATGGCAACGATAAGAACAAAATAAAAGAAGGGGAATTTCTTGTAGTAAAAGCTGACTCTAGGGGTGTTAAAACAGGTCTTGTGGAGACTCAAGTTTTAGAGATGAAAGAACAGGGCGTTAACTTTTTAGAAGATGACACTTACCCAGGAACCGGAGATCCTCCAATTGCACAGCAGCCAGGGTTTTACGCTAAATTTAAACCAAGTGGATATAGTCTTTCTATAGATGATTTTCTTAGAACAGAACATACTGATTATGATGATTCTAGTAACGGAAGAGATAATCCTTTAGGTATACAGTTTACATCTTCAGTAGTTGAAGGTCCTTTTTATTATGGCACAAATGGAGCGGTAACTGATGTAACTCTTGGTGGAACATACACTATATCTGAAGAGTTTGCTAGAATTAGGGTTGAAATCGACGGAATAAATGTAGACGTCAATGGAGATGGATCTTTGATAGTTGACACATTTCAGTGGTCAGTCGACACCCTTGACAATGATGGCACAAATACTTTGAGCGCAACAAACCTAACTATTACACCAGGAACCCCAGTAGCTCTTACTGGATCTGGTTTGACAATTGATTTTGCTGCCGCAACTGGGCACACAATAGGTGACAGGTGGATGTTTAACGCTAGACCCTCAACAATAAATGCCCTTTACACTAACGCAAGTGTAAGAGATGAAAGAGCTTTTTCAACGTTTAGAAGTTTCCCTCAAGCCGAAGAAGAAATAGGATTGGGAACAATAATAAATTTTACATACGATGAGTATAATAGGGGAGATCAGTTTGTAACACATGAATTTGTAGTTAATCAAACGTTTAAAAACTTAGAGGAATGGTATCATGAGAGCGGAGCTAAAGCTACATTAAATGCTGATATTCCTGAAAACAGAATATTTTTCTTAAGGGGAACATATGGCTCTAATCAGTCTGTTATAAACAACTCTTTAACCAGTGATCTTTTAATGATTATACGCTCTAAATTTCAGCAAAATACATCAATAAGCAAAAGAGTTAAAGTAGACAACACATTTGTTTTACTTACAAGACAGACAACTGACATAATAAATTTAGAAACAAAACCAGAAACAATAAACTCTGAGATATTTTATGAGCTTCCGGCCACATACAATATAAATAGTCAAGGGTATCACGAGGCTCCCTCTGGAGGTACAACTCAAACAGATTCAACTCAAGCCACCTTCGAGCTTCCGTTTTTTAATTGTTTTTCATGGGGAAATTGTGTTGAGTCTTATAAAATAAAAGATGATTTTAATGCTAAGTTTTTTGAGCCAGAAAATAGGCCATCATCAAACTTAAAGGATTATAAACAAAACAACAGAACAACTTCATTAACCTACAGTAATGTTTATGACCAAACAACAAAATACAACGGATTAAATGAGTTTAATCTGTCTACCGCAAACTACAAAGATATGGATGACTTTTATGGAAGCATCAATAAGATTGTAGGAAGAGAATCTGACCTAGTTGTATTTCAAGAAAATAGAGTTTCTAAACTGTTGTTCAATAAGAGTGTTTTATTTAATGCCGATGGAAGTGGAAATGTTGCTTCTAGCACAAATATTTTAGGGCAAGATATTCCTTATCTTGGTGAATATGGAGTTACGGCTAATCCTTTCGCTGTAGTAATATGGGGGGGAAGAATTTACTTTGTAGATGAAAGAAGAAGGGTCATTTGTAGGCTATCTCAAGATGGCATAACACAAATATCAGACTATGGAATGCTTGATTGGTTCGGAGACGCTTTAAAGGTGACTCCTGATGTTATAGGGGGGTATGATCCAACCGACCGCTCTTATTCATTATCACTTCGTGGATCTCAAGAAGAATGGAGAGAAGATGAGGTGGAGTGTGAAGTTTTATATGATAGCACAGACACGGATAGTGATGGTACTGTTGATTCTATAGATACAGACGACGACGGTGACGGGGTACTTGACACCGCAGATGCGTTCCCACTAGATTCAACAGAGAGTGTTGATACGGACGGGGATGGCGTTGGAGATAACGCTGACACTGACGACGATGGGGATGGGGTTGATGACGCTCAAGATACATTCCCATTAGACGCTACCGAAACAACCGACACAGACTCAGATGGAACAGGAGACAACGCTGATACAGATGATGACGGCGATGGCATTTTAGATGTTAATGAAGGCGACATGGATGGTGATGGAGTTGATGACAACAACGATACCGATACTGACGGAGATGGCACGCCTAATTCAACTGACACGGATGACGATAATGATGGGGTTCCGGACTCAAGCGATGCTTTGCCAACAAATCCTAATGAATCTGTTGACACTGACGGAGATGGCATAGGAAATAATCAGGACACTGATGACGATGGTGACGGGGTATTAGATACAGCAGACGCATTTCCTTTAGATTCTACAGAAAGCATAGACACAGACGGAGACGGTATTGGGAACAATGCAGATACTGATGACGATGGAGATGGCGTCCTTGATTCCTCTGACGCATTCCCACTCGATTCTACAGAAACCGTAGATTCTGATTCAGACGGCCTTGGGGACAATGCAGACCCAGATGATGATAATGATGGAATAGCAGATGTAAATGAAGTCGATAGTGATGGAGATGGGTTGGTTGATGACGTTGACACAGACGATGATAACGACGGAACACTAGACTCAAGCGATGCATTCCCATTAGATCCTACTGAGACCACAGACACCGATTCAGATGGGACCGGTGACAACGCTGATACAGATGACGATAACGATGGAGTATTAGATACAGCTGATGCGTTTCCTTTAGACTCCACAGAGACTGTTGATACAGATAGTGATGGAACTGGTGATAACGCTGATACCGATGACGATAACGACGGTGTTTTAGATACTCAAGACGCCTTTCCGTTAGATGCTACCGAAACAACGGATACAGATGGAGATGGGGTAGGAAATAACGCTGATTTAGATGATGACAATGACGGTGTTTTAGATTTACAAGACGCTTTTCCTTTAGATTCAACTGAAACCATAGATACAGATAGTGATGGCATAGGAAATAATGCAGACACAGATGATGACGGAGATGGAGTTGCTGATTCAAGCGATGCATTCCCGCTAGACGCAACCGAAAGCGTTGATACAGATAGCGATGGAATTGGTGACAATGCGGATACTGACGATGATAACGACGGAACACTCGATACGTCAGATGCATTTCCACTAGATGCGTCAGAGACAACTGATACAGATGGCGACGGAACAGGCGACAATGCAGATACAGATGATGATAATGATGGCACTCCGGACTCTTCTGATGCGTTCCCGCTAGATGCAACTGAAACAACAGACACTGACAGTGATGGTGTTGGGGATAATGCTGATACTGATGATGACAATGATGGGGTACTTGATAGCGCAGACGCTTTTCCTTTAGACGCAACCGAAACTACAGATACAGATTCTGATGGTATCGGAGATAATGCTGATTTAGATGATGATGGAGATGGGATAAGTGATGCTTACGAAACACAGCTAGGGACAAATCCTTTAGACAGTACAGACACTCCAACAGATACAGATTCTGATGGCATACCAAACGCCATAGATACAGATGATGACAATGACGGGACTCCAGATACCAGCGATGCTTTCCCTCTTGATTCTACGGAAACAACAGATAACGATGGAGATGGTACGGGAGATAATGCAGATACTGATGATGACAATGACGGAGTTCCAGATGCAGATGAAATAGCTGCAGGAACAGATCCTTTGGATAGCACTAGCACTCCCCCTGATACTGACGGAGATGGAACGTATGACTATTTAGACACAGATGATGATGACGATGGCGTGTTAGATGTCAATGATGCTTTCCCGCTAAACGCAGCTGAAAGTGTAGATACCGATGGAGATGGTGTTGGTAATAATGCCGACACGGATGACGATAACGATGGACTAACTGATGCTCAAGAAGCAACAGCTGGAACAAATCCATTGCTTGCTGATACAGACAGTGACTATATAGTTGATTCCGTTGATTCTGCTCCATTAGATGGATCTACACCAGCAGTCAGTGATACTTCAGGGGGAGGAAGAAGCACCTCTTGTCCTACAACAGAAACACATCATTTCTTTCCAAACTCAACTGGACTATATGGAACGTCAAATAATAGGCTTACATCAGACTTTTTTAATGACAATGAGAGTCAAACAGATTCAGCCTTAGGCTTCATACCTATAGCTTCTTCAGCTGTTAGGGTAAGCGAGTATACATATATGCCCTATGCAGGCGGTGCTGTTCTTATGTCATCTGTTAATTTAACAGACACTCCTAAATTTAATGATGGGCAAAATGGGAGCACTACTGGGCTAACAATCTATGATAGGCTTATTACAAAATCAGCAGCTGTATCTGCAGGATACACAATAGGAATAATGAGAAACAGGAATGAATCTGCAAAGTCTTTAACTGGTCAAAGCATAAATGATATACCTGATGACGCAATATTAGAAGCGCACACTACAGACCTTGTAGATGCTGGAAATCTAGGGATGAGGCCAAATAACGTAAACAGTGCAATTGCAATATGCGTTCCCGTTGGCTTTAAAGAAATAACAGTGTTGACCTCAGTAAACACAAACATAAGAAAAGTGGCAGGATTCCCAGAGCAGCAATTCCCTTTAATGGTTGGCACATTAAGCACATATTGTAATACTAGATGGTTTGAGGTTATCGGAAGTTTATCTTCTACTCAACAGCTTACTTCTACTGGACATCCAACCCCTACGCAGTCTTTGACTTTTCCACAAGTAACTGCACATGCAGGAGGATCCGGAGCTGGTGCTGATACTTTTATTTTCGGCTCCAACATAACTAACATCCAGAACCAATCCGCACCATTACCATATAGTACTCATAATTTTACAAGCGGAACAGATTCGTTTATAGTGTCTGGGGTTAACACAGCAGCATCCAACCAGCATAGTTTTAAAGTAGGGCCTGCATTTAGATCAAGCAATTTCAATCAAGAAACAATTAAGTTGCATACATATTACAATACACTTCCTCCTGTAACTATAAATATTAAAAACAAAGATTTTGGACAAACATATAGCAGTACAGCTCAAATAGTCGCTTCATCTCCTTCTGGAGACATAGGATCTGGAGTTTCTGTTGACTCAAATGGAAACATTACAGTAAGCTCTATGGGAAGTACAAGTTACACCAACACACTTTCTCATCCAGATGATTCTACCGTTACAATTCACACAGGAAGTTTTACTTATGATAATAACGGTCAAAAAGTGTATACGCCATTTAAGGCTCAGTTTATAAGCCTTGATACATTAGGAGATTTAGAATGGGAGCTTCAAAGAACAGGGTCTGGTTTTAACAATGCTTTTCCAGCTACTGTCGGAAAAACAGAATCTAGCCTTGGATCTTTCATTACTACAGGATCTGCACTGCCTTTTAGTCAATGGGGCGATACTACAGTTATAGCAAATGGAACTTCTACTATAAATGCCAATGCTGGGCTAGAGCTCATAGGCGGATCTTTCTTTGATAAATTTGCTAATATGACTGGAACTGTAGATGCTACAATTACAATAGTAAAAACTATGATAGATTTTGTTCCAAAATATGGATTGTTAATTACAACAAGCGCCACCCCTCCCTCTGTTTCTAATGCAGTTACGTCAATATTTTATGAGAGAGATTATTTTAATAATACGCTACAACCATTTGTTGGTAAAACCATAACTATAAACATGTAGATATGAAATATAGATCAGGATACAGAAAAGTTAAAACTCTAAGGAAATATGTTAATGGAAAGCCTACCAACATAACTAAAGCTAATGTGGCTTCAGACACTGATTATATCGAAAAATATTTGTCTGACGAATGCCCCGTTAATACGCTTCCATCTGGGATAACTGTTACCCCAACAACGCCATCTACTCAGGCATATAAGAACCCAACAGTTACTGGGTCAAACAACTACACGGTAAGCTTTAGTGAGTATGTAAACGGATGGACATCTTTCCACTCCTGGATACCAGAGTCTATGGTTAATATGAATGGGGATTTTTTCACATTTAAAAGCGGTCAGCTGTATAAACATCATGCAAATGACGCCAACAGAAACAACTTTTATGGAGCAACATATCCTTCGGAGTTAGAGTTTGTATCTAATGACGCATCAGGAGATGTTAAAATGTTTAAAACCATAGAAATTGAGGGAGATGCTAAAGATTGGGATGTAACTATTGCAACAAATCTAGATCAGGGTCATATAGATAAAAGTTCCTTTGAAAAGAAAGAAGGGTTTCATTACTCTTATATAAGAAGAGACGCTACGGATTTAGTCAATACCGAGTTATTGTCTGTTCAGGGGGTTGGGATGCTTATTAGCGCTACAACAAATGTTTACAATTTTACCTCAGTTCCTTCTGAAATATCTGTAGGAGATTCTCTTTACAAGGCTACGTCAGGTAGCTATCAATTAATTGGAACTATATCAGGAATGACAGGAACGTCTATAACAACAAGTGCGTCAGCGGTTACTCCTTCTGTAAACGATTTTATATTTGGGGCTAAGTCTCCTGTAGCAGAATCGTATGGTTTAAAAGGTTATTTTGCAAATATTAAGATATCAAATACAAGTAATTCTAAGGTTGAAGTTTTTGCTGTAAATTCAGAGGTTTCGAAAAGCTTCCCTTAATATTTAGTATATTTGCATTAATGAAATTTAATTTAAGAGCAGTCTCTGGAGAGGACTATGATAATGTTCTTTTAAAATGGTGGAAAAACTGGGGATGGGAAGCACCACCCAAGGATTTTTTACCAGAAACTGGATTAATTGTGTCAAAAGACAGTATTGATATTTGTGCAGGGTTTTTATACCTTACAAATTCTAAGGTTGGACTGACAGAGTTTGTGGTTTCAAACAAAGAATATAGAGACTCAGACAGAGGAGAAGCTTTAGACTTTCTTTTAGATTGTATTCTAGAGCTAGCAGATGAAAATGGATGTAAATACGCTCATGTTATTTTAAAGAACAAGAGCCTATTAAGAAGATATAAAAGGGCTGGATATATAGAGTCCGATAAAAACGTTTTAGAATTAGTTAAAGCATGGCAATAGCAACTGGAACAGCGATAGCGTTAGGGGTGTCAGCAGCAGCAGGGGCTGCTACCGCAATATCCGGAGCGGCTAGAGCTAAAAGAGCAAAAAAGGCGCTACAAAACTTTAAGCGTCAAGAATTATCACAAACAGAAGGGCTAAGAGTGTCTACACTAGGGGCGGAGTTACAAACAGAAGCAGCCTTACAAAGGCAGGCTACAAGCGTTGATGCTCTACAAGCTGGTGGTGTAAGAGGATTAGTCGGAGGTCTCGGAAGAGTTGAG
>Ga0209503_10000802_pt1 | contig 17338 bp, 11 predicted proteins | sample SouAtlMetagenome_2_FD_187448 | JGI IMG/M metagenome (GOLD analysis project Ga0209503, IMG submission 187448) | Marine eukaryotic phytoplankton communities from Atlantic Ocean - South Atlantic ANT15 Metagenome (SPAdes) (version 2) | ecosystem: Environmental > Aquatic > Marine > Oceanic | place... | reverse complement strand
AAATTATAGAGATGATAAAAGCTTAGATGCTGACATTAATATTCGAACACATGATATAGCAACTTTAGGTTTATGGGGTCCAGAGGCAAAAAATGCCCTAGGAAATTTTGTTGACCCTGCTGAAATTAGCATTGAAAATTTCCCTTTTGTTACTGCAAAAAATCTTACGCTTAATTTATCTGGTGGCAAGAAGGTTGATGTTTGGGCAGCACGTATCTCTTATGTTGGTGAAAGCGGTTGGGAACTTTATTTAAATAATGATAGTGAAGATGGTTTAGCACTTTATGATTCCTTGTTAGAGGTTGGTGTTGTTCCTGTTGGAATTGAAACTTATGCAAACAGCAGACGTTTAGAGAAAAGTTTTAGACTTCAAGGTGCAGATCTTGAGACTAACTATAATGCTTGCGAATCAGCAATTGAGAGACGTTTGGTAAAAGCTGCAGATTTTCATGGAAAAGCTGCTCATCTTTCTCATAGAGAAGAGGATCCAAGCGCAATCTTATGCACAATGACTCTTGATACATTAGATATAGGAGCTGGTGCAAGATATCCAGTAGGCATATCACCAATTATTGATCCTGCAACAGGAGAAGTGCCTGTTGATAGTAAAGGGCGAAGATCTTACACCACTAGCATGTCTTATTGTCCTTCAATTAAAAAGCATGTTGTTATGGGTTACTTGCCAAAGGATATTGCTATTCCTGGCAAAGCTTTATTGCTTGAGCACTTTAATGAGAACGGTGATGGGGTTTATCCTATGACCGTGCAGATAGTTGGAAAGGGATCTTTATATGATCCTAACAATGAAAGGGTTCGTTCTTAACTAATCACAATTAGGTTACAATTCAACTATCATTTGATAGGAAAAAACTATGAATTTTTTAAGAATATTTTGTACCTTATTTTGTTTATCTTTTCATTTAAATGCCCAGCTTGTAACTAAGACAGAAAATAATGGAAATCTTATTCTTGAAGATATTCCAATGATTCCACAAGCACTAATAGACGATATGAACAAGTTTCAGAATGTAAGATCTGGATCTTTTAGAGGCTTCAATGATAAAGGAAACCAATTATATATTTCTACAAGATTTGGGAATGTTAGCCAACTTCATTTAGTAAAAACACCAGGTGGAGCTAGAAAACAAATTACATATTTTGATGAGCCTGTTGGATCGGTAACACATCAACCCAATGGTGAGTTGATTGCTTTCACTATGGATTCTGGCGGAAGTGAAAATGCTCAAATTTTTAAACTTAACCCCAATGATGGCTCATATAAATTACTAACTGATGGAGAATCAAGAAATGGTGGACCCACATGGAACAAAGATGGGACCAAAATAGCTTACAGAAGCAATAAGAGAAATGGAGCATCAAATGATGTTTGGGTTATGCCTATTGATGATCCACAATCAGCAGAAATGATTCTTGCTGCGCCTGATGGAACATCATGGGGTGCTATAGACTGGTCAGATGATAGTAAAAAGATTCTTATACAAAACTACATATCTGTTACTGATTCAAAAGTTTATCTAGTAGACATTGAAACGAAAGAGCAAAGCTTGATTTTAGGCGATTTAAATAAAAAATCTGTAAATAGCGGATTAGCTTTTGATAAAGCAAATAAAGGTATTTTTTTTATAACTGATGCATTTGGTGAATTTAATAATCTTGCATATAAAAATATAAGCAATGGTGAAATAACTATCATTTCTGGTGATATCCAATGGGATGTCGATGGATTTACATTATCTAAAGATAAAAAAAGAGCAGCATTTACTGTAAATGAGAATGGATTTAGCACGCTGTATCTTTTGGATACAAAAAATTATAAATATAAAAAAGTATCCAGCATTCCTATAGGTCTAGTTGGCGGAATTAAGTTTAATGATCAAGCAAATATGCTTGGTTTATCAATTAATACTTATCAAAGTCCATCTGATAGCTACACTTTAGAACTTAACAGAAACCCCTTAACCTATGGAAAATTAACAAGATGGACTGATTCAGAAGTTGGTGGGTTAGATACATCTTCTTTTATAAGTCCAAAACTTATTACCTACAAATCATTTGACGAATTAGAAGTGCCCGCATTCATTTATGCCAAAGATAGTGATGAGCCTCTTCCAGTAATTATATACATCCATGGCGGGCCAGAAAGTCAATCTCGCCCAAGTTTTAGCAGCACATTCCAGCTATGGATAGATCAATTAGGCGCAGCAGTGATTACTCCTAATGTTAGAGGCAGTAAAGGATATGGAAAAACATATGTTGGACTAGATAATGGCTTTAATAGAGAAAATTCTGTTAAAGATATTGGCGCTTTAATGGACTGGATAGATACACAGCCAAATCTTGATTCTTCTAGAGTTGCTGTCTATGGAGGTTCTTATGGTGGATATATGGTTTTAGCTAGCGCTGTACATTATAGCGACAGGTTAAAAGCAGCTGTAGACGTTGTAGGTATCTCAAATTTTGTTACTTTTTTAACTAATACCCAAGACTACAGAAGAGATTTAAGAAGGGTTGAGTATGGGGATGAAAGAGATCCAAAAATGAATGAATTTCTAGAAAAGATAAGCCCTAACAATAATGTAAAACAAATATCTGTTCCAATGTTCGTAGTGCAAGGTCAAAACGATCCAAGAGTTCCTGTAACTGAAGCTGAGCAAATAGTTGCATCATTGAGAGAAGCAAATAAAACAGTTTGGTATATGAATGCTCTCAATGAAGGTCATGGCTATAGAAAAAAAGAAAATAGAGATATTTATCAACAAGCAGTAGTTCTTTTTTTAAAAGAGCATTTATAAATTATCTTTTTCATCCACTTTTTTATTATCAAAATAGCCTTTAAAAGCAATATAGGTTTGAATAAGGTTAGCTATTACAAATGCTGGTAAATCAACTAATAAGAATATTAGCGCACCTCCCAACCTACTAATTCCAGTAAAAATGTAACCATTCAAGCGTTTCTCATGCTTAATAGAACTTACGAGATACAAACTGTAAATACTTAAAACCAAGACAACCCATTGCCCATATTCTAAAAAATTTTCGATCATATCTTCATCTTAACAAAGGTAAATCTACTATCAATCTATTTTATTTATAGAAAATGATATGGCATTATAAAATCTTAAAGGGGAGACTTAAGATGAAAAAATATAATAACTTCAAAGATTTTTATCCTTATTATCTTAGTGAACATGATAATAAATACACAAAACTCTTACATTTCATAGGTACTTCAATTGCTATATTTTTTTATGTAAGATTTTTTATGACCTTTGATTTTATGTTTTTGCTTTATTCACTTGTATCGGGATATGGATTTGCTTGGGTAGCGCATTTTTTTGTTGAGCATAATAAGCCCGCTACTTTTACATACCCTCTTTATAGTTTTATTGGCGATCATCTTATGTATATAGAAATCCTCAGAGGCAAACATAAGATTTTTTAGAAATTGCTACTGACTTAAATGCACTAGCAAATCATCCTTAAATTGCTCAAGAATTTCCTCTTCTATTAAATGTCTCATATTTGGAATGACCACTAATTTACTTTGAGGTATTAATTTCACCATTCTGTAAGCGTTTTTTACATCAATGACAGGATCTTTTTCCCCATGAATAATAAGAGTGGGTACCCTTATAGCTTTAACTCTTTTAATCCTATTTTTTGAGGCGAGTATTGCAAGAAGCTGTCGGGCATAACCAAATCCATCAGCTTTATCTTTCGCTCTATTGTAATTATTAATAACATCTTCACGAAATTCTTCAGTAGTTAAATCTCTTCCTTCCATGCCAATTAAGGAAACCCATCGAAGCTCTCTTTGATAAACATCTTCCATAGTTGGATTAATCATCTTAGACCTTTGAAGCATTACATCTTGAACCTCTTTAGTTGGACCATTCATAGGCCCAGGAACTGATGCTGTTGAAGCAATTAAAGTAAATGATTTAACTCTATCAGAAAACATAGCACAAATAATTTGCCCAATCATGCCTCCCATCGAGGTGCCTAATATATGAGCTTTTTTTATTTTAAGAACATTTAAAACTGAAATGGCATCTTTAGACATATCCTTTAGGGTATATTCAGATTTCATAGGAAGGCGCAAGTAATATCTTAGATAATCTAGGATGAAAGATGGTTTAGCCGAAAATCTTGATGAAAGTCCAGCATCTCTATTATCAAAGACAATAGGTCGATAATTATTTTTTATTAAAAAATTTATTAAGTGCTCTGGCCAATGAACTAGTTGTGCACCGAGACCATGAACAAGAAGTATTGGCTCAGATCCCTCAGGACCATAATCACGATATGCAATCTTTACTCCATTTTCCTCTGCATAACCTTCTTGAAATTCCATAGCTATAGTCTTACATATTTTTGGTATGCAACGTAGATGTTTTTGATATACATTATGTATACAAATAAATAGTAAACAGACTATGAGCACAAATATTGTCAGTAATAAAATTAGAGCAGCATATGGAATTGGTGATTACGCAATTTGCCTTTATTGGAGCGGTGTTGGCTTATACCTCCTTTATTTTTATACAGATGTTGTAGGCATTTCCCCATTACTTGCTGGATGGATATATGCTCTAGGTATTGCTTGGGATGCTATTACTGATCCATTTATGGGTTATATGGCTGAACGCACAAGAACTAAAATGGGCAGTTATCGACCATATATTTACTATGGATCAATTCCACTAGCTTTATCTTTTATTCTTTTACTCTGGGTTCCTCCTTTTGAAGGCTCGGTATTATTTATTTTTTTACTAGCTGTAAACTTAATTCATAGGACTTGTTTCACTATTGTGAGCGTACCTTACTCTTCACTAACAGCTAGGATTACTGATGATAGTGATGAGAGAACTAAATTAACTACTGCAAGAATGCTGGCTGCTTCTTTTGGTACTTTAACAGTTTCAGCTCTTGGTTTTCCTATTGTGCTGTGGTTTGGTGGCGGAGAAGAAGCACTAGGGTTTGTATATCTTGGTTTAATTGCGGGTCTTACAGCTGTTTTCATTTTAAGTATTACTGTTTACTTTGTTAAAGAAAGAGATTTTGAATCTAATAAATCTAGCTTGCCAAGTTTTAGAAAGGTTTCAGAATCAGTAAGTAAAAATTATCCCTTTTGGATTGTTTTTGGTTCAATTTTAATTTTAGGTTCTACCACTTTAATGTTTAATAATAATCTTATTTATTTTGCTAAATATTATTTAGATTTGCATGAATACCAAGGTGTAATTCTTGGGGTTAGTAGCGGTGTTTCATTTTTAGTAATCCCTTTTTGGGCTTTTGCTGCTTTAAAGATAGGCAAAAGAAATGCTTGGATGATTTCAATGATATTTCTACTTATTGGATTTTTAACATTTTATTTTTATCCAATTAAGAGCTTAAACGAGTTGCTTATTATTCTTAGTTTGATTGGTATTGGAAATGGTGCAACTGGAATATTATTTTGGTCTATGCTCCCAGACACCATTGAATTTGGTGAGTGGAAATCCGGCATTAGAACAGAATCATCACTATATGGATTTATGACCTTTGCTCAAAAAGGCGCTATAGCTTTTGCTGCTGTCATCTTAGGAATGGCTTTAACAGCTATTGGATTTGAACCAAATCAAGTTCAAACTCAAGAAACCTTAGATGGATTGAAATCTTTAATGACATGGATACCTCTAGCTGGTGTATGCATTAGTTTTGTATTAGTTTATTTTTACCCTATTGATAAAGCTTTCCACAAGAAGTTAATTCAAGATATTGAAGCAAGGAAATTTGCAGATGCATAAAGTTAAATGGGGGATCATTGGTTCCGGAAATATAGCTCATGCGTTTGCTCACTCTATTCAACATTGCCAAGATTCAGAGCTTGTAAGTATTTTTGGAAGGAATCTTGAAACAACTAATCAATTCTCAACAAAATTCCAAATTAAACCATTTTCAAATCTGGATGACTTTATATCATCAGATGTTATTGATGCAGTTTATATTGCCACACCTCATAATTCTCATTATTTTTACTCACTAGAAGCCATAAAAAATAACAAACACGTTCTATGTGAAAAACCGCTGACCATGAATTACTTAGAAAGCATGACTTTATTAAATTTAGCTAAAGAAGCAGAAGTTTTTCTTATGGAAGCTTATATGTACAGAACTCATCCACAAACTTTTAATATTCTTGAGCATTTAGAAATTTTTAAAAACACTAAAGAAAAGATCTTAATTGAAAGTTCCTTTGGGTTCTCAGCTGAACTTCCTAAAGAGCATCGTTTAAGAAATCCTTTATTAGGTGGAGGGGCAATTTTGGATGTTGGGTGCTATCCATTATCAATGGCTAAATTAATAGCTGGAAACCTTCAAGGCAAATCATTCGCTGACCCTGAAAGCATAAATGCAACTGGCAGATTAGATGAAACTGGAGTTGATCTTCAATCAGATGCACATTTAGTTTTTTCGGAAAATATTGAAGCACAAATAAGATGCGCAATAGATGAGGAGTATTCAAATGATCTTAAAATTAAAAATGGCGATTTAGAATTAGTTATTGAACAGCCATGGCATTGTGGGCAATTTCAAGATGGCAATTCATCTATCAAAATTCTTGATTCAGGAGTTCTAGTTAAAGAAGTTCCATATATAGATAAGGTTGGTTTCTTCACCAGAGAAATTGACCATGCTTCAAACTGTATTCAAGAAAAAAAGCTTGAATCTGATCTTGTCTCTCATGCAGATACACAAAGCAATATGCTTTGGCTGGATAAATGGAGAAATGAACTAGGAATTAACTGCCCTTATCAAGATATAAATAAATCACCAATACCAGCATCTAAATTTTATTTAATGCAAAAACCTCAATTTAAAAATACTGATATCAAAGGCATAGAAAAAAGTACTTCAAGGCTAGCTTTAGGTTGCGATAACCAAACTTCAAGCTTACATGCTTTTACTATGTTTGATCATTTTTATGGAGCAGGCGGTAGAATTTTCGATACAGCATATATATACAATAATGGAAAAGGTGATAAATATTTAGGTGATTGGATCAATTCAAGAAATCTTGAAAAAGATGTAATAGTTCTAGGAAAAGGTGCGCACACACCCCAATGCGAGCCAAAATTTATTAGGCCACAAATTCTAGAATCATTAGAACGCTTAAATATTCAAAGTTTGGATATTTTTTGCCTTCATAGAGACAACACCGAAATACCAGTTTCTGAATTCGTTGATGCATTAGATGAGATTAAAAAAGAAGGATTAATAAATCTTATAGGGGCTTCAAATTGGGAGTTAAGTCGCTTCTCTGCAGCACGAGACTATGCTCAATTAAATAACAAAGAGCCCTTTACAGTTTTAAGTAATAATTTTAGTTTGGCTGAAATGATAGACCCAGTCTGGCCTGGATGTGTAGGGATAAATAATGATTATATTTCTTATCTTTTAGATCATGAAATTATGTTATTCCCGTGGTCAAGTCAGGCAAGAGGTTTTTTTATAAAGAAAAAAGAAATTAAATCAAATGAACATTTTTCAAATCCATCCTTAGAGGAAGAAATTAGAGTTTGGCACAACGAAAATAATCTAAAAAGAAGAGCTAAGTGTTTTGAGTTAGCTGAGCAAAAAAATCTTCAACCAATTCAGATTGCCTTAGCATATGTATTGCAAAAATCACCCTTAATATTTCCTCTAATTGGCCCCAGAACTATCTTTGAAACAAATAGTTCAATCGATGCAACTAAAATTAATCTAACAGATCAGGAAATGAAGGATTTATCTATAGATCAATAGTGGTTTGAAGAAGTATTTTTTCAGCAGAAGAGCCAATTAAAATTTCATAAGATCCAGATCTTACTTCCCAATTTCTGTCAGCTTCATTCCACGAAGAAAAACTTCTTTTATCTAATATTATTTCAACTTCAGATTTTTTACCTGAATTAAGCTCTATTTTTTTGAAGCCTTGCAATGTCTTTTTCGGTTCAGAATCATTATTAATTTTAAAGCCAACATAGCACTGAGCAGTTTCTACTCCATACACTTCACCAATATTCTCAATTGAAAATTTGCAGGAAACTGCATTTTGGGACTGAATCTGAACTTGTAAATCTGTGTAATTAAAATCTGTGTAAGATAAACCATGACCAAAGGGAAAGAGTGTTTGAATATCTTTCTTGTCATACCATCTATAACCTACCAATAACTTCTCTTCATAATCCATTTGAAGCTCTTTGCCAGGATAGGAATTAAATGCAGGAGTATCTTCAATATTCTTAGGGAAAGATGTGGGCAATCTACCCGAAGGATTAATCGCTCCAGTTATAACATCAACTAAAGCATTACCAAACTCTTGTCCTGCAAACCATGTTTGCATAATTGCTTGAGCTTTATCTACCCAAGGCATTTTAACTGGCGAGCCTGTATTAAGAACAATCAAGGTATTGGAATTTTTCTTTAAAACTTCTTCAATTAGATAATTCTGATTAGCGGGCAAATTAAAATCACTCCTATCATTACCTTCAGTTTCCCAATCTGAGTTTGTTCCAACAATTAAAATAACTTGATCAGCAGCACTAGCAACGCTTAAAGCTTCATCAAATAGGTTCACTTTATCTGGTGCCTGACAGCCAATATATATGGCAGGAAAGTTACCCTCAAACTTATATTGGATTTCTAGCTGGTAAGTATTACCTTCAACTAATTCTACTTTAGCTTTTTTAGAATCCGAACTAAATGAGAAGAAGGCTTCACCAGGAGAAGTTTCTGTCCAATTATCTATTATTTCTTTATCATCTATCAAAAAACGCGCTTTACCAATACCAAAAATCTCAAATTCATGCTGACCTGAGATATCAGGTGTATAAGCACACGAGAATCTAACTGAAATATCAGGTCGCTCAATTGAAGCAATAACTTCTTTTGCAAAACCCTCAAATACCCAGAATTTATTTCCAATTAAATATTCTTGCATTAATAGATTTTCACCAAAATTAGATCCTTCAAAATATTCAACTAAGAATCCTTTTTTATTGTCCATAAATTTTTCTTCTATTCTTGGAAGATACTTATGTGTATGACAACCTTTTGCATAAGAAATATTTGTATGATCTCCTAGCTTGTTTTGAAATGCTTCTAATGGATGAGCTTGGTAATGAGGCTTAAGGCTTGCACTTCCGCCACCTATAATCTGCGCTTCTTTTGCATTTGGACCAATTATTGCAAGATTTTTAATATCTTTTTTTAAAGGGAGCAAGTCATTATTTTTAAGAAGCACCATCCCACTTGCTGCTGCCTTTTTAAGGAGGTTTCTATGCTCTTCTGAATCATTACTTTGTTCTGGTTTATTGACTGGATTCTCAAATCTCTTAGAAAATTTTGCTATATTTAAAATTCTTCTTACTTTATCGTTAATTAATTCTTCCTGAACTTTACCCTCATTAACAGCAGTGAATAATTGATCACCCCATACATTTCCAGGTCCTGGCATTTCTAGATCCAATCCACCTATAGCATTTTTTTCAGTTTCTAATGCTGCACCCCAATCACTTACAACATAACCATCAAAACCCCATTCGTTTTTTAGAATATCTATCAACAGTTCTTTATGAGAGCTGCAATAGATATTATTTAGCTTGTTGTATGCGCTCATCACAACTTTTGCATCACCATCTTTTATTCCCATCTCAAATGGAAGTAAATAGATCTCTCTCAATGTTTTTTCATCAATATTTGAACTAACTAAATGTCTTTCATACTCAGTATCATTCCCAATAAAATGCTTTAAACATGCTGCAACTTCTTGAGATTGAACTCCTTTTACATATTCAGTAGCAATCTTTCCTGTTAAAAATGGATCTTCTGAAAAACATTCAAAATGTCTTCCACCAAGTGGGTGCCTGTGAATATTAATAGTCGGCCCTAGTAAAACATCAACATCCTTTACTTTTGCCTCTTGACCTAGAGCAATCCCTAATTGATTAATGAGATTCATATCCCATGAGGACCCTATTGATATAGCGCAAGGAAAACAAGCAGAAGATTTTCCAGAGGTTGAATCTCCTCTTACTCCATTTGGACCATCTGACATCTTAATACTAGGAATACCCAGCCTATCTATTTTATTGGTATACCAAGAATTAAAACCGCTTAGTAGAGAAATCTTTTCTTTTAGAGTTAGATCTTGAATAAGCTTATTTATATTTGACATGAGCCAATATTAAATCCTTTAATGTATATCTACAATTACTTAATTTTAATAATAACTGTTAGCATATTAGAGATGCTTAAATTTTTAATTACCACTTCGTTAACTTTCTCAATATTTTTATCAGCAACTGAAGAGCTCGATAGAATCATTATCCCAAAAACATTAATTACTTTGGATGCGGCCAATGCAGATGCTAATGCCTTAGTTATAAGAGGTTCAAAGATTTTTGCAGTTGGAGCAAGTGAAGCCTTAATAAAAGAATTTCCCAATGCTGAGATTGATTCCTCATACAAAGATGATGTCATTATTCCAGGTTTTATTGAGCATCATATTCATCCATTATTAGCAGCTATAACCATGAGCTCAGAAATTGTAGCAATTGATGATTGGTCTCTGCCTCATAAAACAACAAAAGGTGTAAAAGATAGAAAAGGATATTTAGATAGATTACAAGAATTAGAAAAAAATATTAAAGATCAAACTACGCCCTTAATAAGCTGGGGCTTTCATCATTATTTTCATGGCAAATTAACTAAATCTGATTTAGATTTAATTTCCTCTGATAGACCAATCTTGATTATTCACAGATCTTTTCATGAATTTATAATGAATTCACAAGCGTTAGAGCTTTTCGGAATTAAACAAGAAGACTTAAATGCTTTAACTCCTGCAGAAAAAGAATTAGCAAATTTCGAAGATGGTCATTTTTCTGAGAGGGGCTTAATAATGGTAATGCCAAAAATTATGCAGTATCTTGCAGCACCTCAAAGAATAATGAAGGGTTTTAGCGTTACAAAACAATATCTTGTTGATCAGGGCGTCACCTTAATTGCTAATCCGGGAGCAATGTACAACAAAGATATTCAAAACATCAAAAATTACATTCTTGGAGAAACAAGTACGCCATTTAAATCCTTGTTCATTCCGAGTGCTTTATACATGCTTGAGCATTTTGAGATCTCAGAGCTTATAGATGAAACAGAAGCTTTGCTTGAATGGGGCAGTGGAAGAGTTGAGTACATCCCTAAACAAATTAAGCTTTTTACAGATGGTGCAATGTATTCTCAGAATATGGTTTTAAGAGAAGGTTATTTGGATGGACATCAAGGTGTATGGTTAATGGAGGAGCAAATCTTTGATGAAGTATTTAAGCTTTATTGGGATGCAGGCTATCAAATTCATATTCACCAAAATGGCGATTCCGGATTAGATAGAATTTTAGACGCAGTAGATAAGAATAATAAAAGAAACCCTCGGATAAATCACAGAACAACAATTGTACATTTTGGTTATTCAGCTGCTGATCAAATAGATAGAATTAAAGAACTAGGGCTTATAGTTAGTGCAAATCCATATTATGTTACTGTTTTGTCTGATTTATATAGCAGAATAGGGGTAGGTTATGAGAGATCTCAAGAGATGGTGCGTTTAGGGGATGTCGCTAGGGCAGATATTCCATTATCTTTACATTCCGATATGCCCATGGCACCTGCATCGCCTTTGGTATTAATGCATTCAGCAGTTAATAGAGTGAATTATGCTGAAGAAGTAGCTGGTCCTAATCAGAGGATTACACCTTTAGAAGCATTAAAAGGTGTCACTTTAAATGCTGCATATACCATTAATCTTGAAAAAGATTATGGATCGATTAGCGAAGGGAAATATGCAAACCTTACAGTTCTTTCTGATAATCCATTAACAATAAACCCTTTAAAAATTAAAGATATTAAAATTAAAGGGATTTTTGTCGAAGGCAAAGCATTTTAAGTTGATCTATTAATAAAATATTCGAACTTTAAAATCACTCCATAAAATTTGCTTTTTCTGTTATTTAACTATAAATTTTGTATATAAGTTTTTTATATACCTATTAATTTAGATATAAATTACATCAATATTAAATTCATTATCTAAGGGGGATAATATGAATTCATACTTTTATAGAAACTTCTTAAGTTTTTCTTTTGTTCTTATAAGCACTGCAAGTTTTTCATCTTTCATTGCAGCAGAGAGTGAAACAGTTCTTGAAGAAATAGTGGTTACATCTCAGAGGACTGAAGAAAGTCTTCAAGATGTTCCAATAGCTGTTACAGCAATTAGTCCATCAATGATTGAAGACCAGCAAATTGAAGGAGGTTCAGACCTTCAGCTAGTCACACCTAGTTTAAGCTTTCAAGGCGGAGACTCTTCTGGTGGATCATTTAATATAAGAGGTATAACTAATTTAGCTGTATCAGCAACTGCTGAAAGTGGAGTTGAAACTCATATTAACGATTTACCTGTTGGCTCTTACACAATGCAAGATGGCGACTTTTTTGATCTTGAGCGTATTGAGGTATTAAGAGGTCCACAAGGGACTCTTTATGGTAAAAACTCTGTAGGTGGAGCAATTAATTTAATTACTGCAAGACCTGTAATGGGAGAAATGTCTGGAAGTGTAAAAATTGAAAATGGTAGCTTTAATTTAAGAAAGATGAAAACTATGTTTAACCTTCCCCTTGGTGAAAAAATGGCTGTCAGGGTAGCAACTGCAAGCACTACCCGAGATGGTGATATTAAAAATATATATTCTAAATCTCCTGTAAGTCATATTAATAATAGAGATAGTGATGCATGGAGATTTTCTCTTTCATGGGATGTAAATGATAAAACTGATATTACTATTGTTCATGAAGCATACGACGAGGATTCTATGCGTCATTATGTGAATAATGTTTATTGTCAAAGAGATCCATCGTTAGTTGTTGGCTGTACTCCTGGTGGTGCTTTAGTGCATGAGCTAACTCATCCGATGGCAACTTACGTAGAAAATCTTGCTGTTCTTACTGGAATTTTAGATTTCACGCCTTTTACAGACATGTCCGGAGCCCCTCAAGGATTTTGGGAAGCTAATGTAAGAGGATTACCTAAGTATATTGTTGATTCAGATATTTCTATGTTTATTGTTAATCATGAATTAAATGATAATTGGGATGCGACTTTTTCAGCTATGAGAAAAGATAGAATGTATGACAGAACTGGTACATATGTTTCTGAAGAAATGGATAAATTACGATTTAAAGATAATCCATTCTTCCCGGGAGGATTCGTGCCAATGAGTGGATACGGTCCTGACTGTAAGCTTGAAGACGGCACTTTCGGTGTATACGGAGGCTGTATTACTGACATTATGAATTATCCTGACGGATTTGATAGACAATATAATCCTAAAACTGAACGTGAAGTTTTTGAAGCTAGAATTCAATCTAACTATGATGGTGATATGAACTACCTTCTTGGTGCTATTCACACCTCAGGAAGTAATTTAAGTGTATATGACATTGCAGCAAATGGTTTAGATGCATTAGCACTTGTACCTCCAACTGTTTTAACTGGCTTTCCTCAAGGTGCTGTTCAGCTATATGCTCCTTTATATAGATCTAGCAGTATTTCAGCTACAAGAAGTACAGCCATATTTGGTGAAATTTATTATCAAGCTTCTGATAGGTTAGGGTACACATTAGGTTTAAGACATACCCAAGATTATAAAGAGCAATATGGACGCTCACCTTTTTTAAGTGTTTCTGGGTTTGGAACTGCTGGCGGTGGCTTTACAGCGATACCTATGCCAGGAAATACAATTCCTGAATTCGGTGATTCTTGGTATGGCGCAGGAGCTGTTGGTGATCCTGAAGTAGATTTTGAAAATACTACAGGAAGATTTGTTGTTGATTATATACTTGACGACAATACTTTAGTTTATGCAAGTATTTCCCAAGGCTTCAAAGGTGGTGGATTTAATGGAGCACTTGATCCAGAATTATATCCGGACACACCACAAGTCTTCCCATCTACCGATCTGTTAGCATTTGAAGTAGGGATTAAAAAAGAAATTCCTGCAAAAGGTATGAGATTAAATGCTTCAGCATATATGTATGATGCAACCGATTATCAAGTTACAAAGATTAAAAATAAAACTCGAGTAAATGAAGGTATTGATGTCGTAATGAGTGGAGTAGAGGCAGAATTCTTATGGATCCCTCCAATGGCTCCAGAATGGAAGATAAATGCTAGTATGAGTTATGAGACATCAGAGATTGCTGATGGAACAATGATTTTAAACCCAGTAAATGCTGATTTATGTCTTACTTCTGGTTGTGGCGATTGGCATATGATGAAGGGCGCAGCTGATGCGGAGGTCTTCGTTGTAAGAAAAGATGTTGCCACTGCTATTTGGCAGACTTGGTTAGCAGGTGGATGGGCACCATTCGGACTTCAGGATGGAGTTCTAATTCCTGCTGAGTTCCATGGTGATAGAGTATCTGGTCAGCCAACTCCAGTAAGTTTCCTTCAAACCGGTGTAGCACCTGGCCACTTACCTTCACTTGCTGTTAGGCAGTATTATGAAATTATGGCTTCTATTGTTTGTGCCTCTTTAGGTTGTTCGGCATCCGATGTTGTTATGGATGGCTTATTATCAGATATTGGCGGTAATAACCTTACTCATCCTGAGCTTATGGCTAATGTGGGTGTGCAATATACATTAAGTACGACTGATTATAATGTTGATTTCAGGCTTGACGCATATCATCAAGGTGAGAGATCTACATCTTTATTTAATCTTGCATGGGATAAAGTAGATCCTTGGACTGAACTTAATGCATTAATAGCTATTACCCCAACTGATGAAGATTCTAGTTGGAGAATAGATATTTATGGTCAAAATATAACTGATGAAATTAATGTCATGAATGTTGGTGATGCTACTGCACCACTTGGCATGAGTAAAAGTATTTGGGCAAGACCTCAAGCTACTTATGGCATAAGACTTTCTTATGACTTTTAATATTAAGTAAATATTTAAAAAGCCTCGCTCTTGCGGGGCTTTTTTTTAGGTTAGAATAAAAAAATGAAATTTTCTATAGGCATTCTTCTGGCTATTTTTGCTGTATGGTCAGGCTCTGCAGTAGCATCAATTCTAGTTGGAATTATTTATTCTCTGTCATTAAATCTTCCAGACAATTTTATTACCAAGTCAGCAGGATCAAAATTATTACAAATAGGCATAGTTATTTTAGGATTATCAATATCTTTAACCAAAGCTTTCTCAGTAACTGATTTCTATATGCCATATATATCTTTACTAGTTATTGTTACTTTTTTTCTTGGAATTTATATCGGCAAGCTTATAGGTCTTGATAAAAAATTAACCATACTTATTGCTTCAGGAGCTGCTATTTGTGGTGGAACTGCAATGGTAGCGATTGCACCTATCATAAAGGCTAAGCCTAAAGATTTATTAACTGCCATTACAATAATATTTTTATTAAACGCAGTAGCTATAATTATTTTTCCTATCATTGGTCTTTATTTGGGTCTCTCTCAAGATCAGTTTGGCGCATGGGCAGCCATGGCTATTCATGATACAAGCTCAGTGGTTGGAGCGGCTATGATTTATGGAGAAGAGGCAGTTGAATCTGCAGCGACTTTAAAACTAGGCAGGACATTATGGTTGATTCCTCTTATTTTATTTTTAACTTATAAGCATCAAGCGACACCATCAAATAAATCTAAGCTTCCTTTTTTTGTTATGTTTTTCATTCTAGCAATTGCAATTGGCTCATTTATTGATCTAAACAATCAAACCATAAGTTTCATAAAACTCATTAGCCAATGTTTCTTATTACTAGGTTTATTTTGTATAGGCTCACAAATTGATAAAAAAGCTCTTAGTAATATTTCAATAAAACCAATGCAATTAGCATTAATCTTATGGATCATTATCATCCCATCATCATATATGCTAATTCAGGCTGCTATTTAACTATCCAAAATAGCTTTAATAATATTTTCGGCAACAGTATCTATATCATAGGTTCCATCTATTGTTTTATGACACCATTTTTTATATAGAACCGTTCTTTGATCGAAAACATCCTGTGGTGATTTTCCATTTGGTTCTGCGAAACCTCTATTTGTGTAATCGCCAACTCTTTGCATGACTAAAATTATTGGAATATCTAAATAAATAACAATTGAATTATTTTTTAAATAACTCATTGCTTTATCGCTATAAACTGCGCTACCCCCAGTTGCTAAAATTGTATTATTTAGACAACAACTTAAAATAACCTCTTCTTCTTTTAATCGAAGTTCTTCGTGTCCCTCTGAATCCAAGATGTTTTGAATAGATTGATTATTTCTATTTTCAATCAAATGATCACTATCTATAAACTTAAGGCTTAATTTTGAGGCTAATACTTTACCAATAGTTGTTTTGCCTGCTCCGGGCATGCCTATGAGTGAAATATTAATTTTATCTTTATTCAAAACTATATTTCCCACGATCTGGATATATCTAGACCTTCTTCAAGACCCTCTAGTTCTGCATATGCATTGAAAAAATCTTCGGTATCAATTACTCCGCCTTCAGGAGCAAAGACACCTGATTTATTAATTTTTTCTTGAAGGAAAAGCTTTAATCCTAATGCTAAAGGATGACCTGTTGCTTCCCCCATGCTCACTTCCTTCGCTAAATTATTGGCACTAAAAGTTACTCCAACTGAGGCAGCGCTTCCATTTTTTATTCCGTGGGCAAGGCCATAAATTGCTGGTAAACCTGCTTTATTAGAACTAAAACTCGGTCTATTTGTTTGCGTTTCTAACCAATGAAAAATATTTGCAGCTTTATCTTGTGAAATAATATTTCTTTCTGAAAGCCATAAAATAATTTTTATTATAAAGATGTCTATTTTTTTGCTTCCATGGGCAACATTGAATGAATTTTTTATTTTTGGAAAATGATGAGGAAATGATACTGCCTCAGGATGACCAAAAATATTTGCTGGGTAAATGCCTTTACCTGGGTAAGCAATATGAATTCTTTTAAGCGATTCAATCATGCTTAGCTTTCCATCTTTAAATATTTTTACTTTACCTGTCATTTGTTGAATGCCATGTATCATGGCAGCATTTGTGCCTATTTGAGATGATTCTTCTGCAGGGTTTACACTACTTAAATCCCATCCTGTTATAACAGTATCCACCGAATCTAACTCTTCAATAGCAACTAAACCCATCAAATTTGTAATTCCAGGACTTGCACCTAAACCAATAATCGCTGTGATGTTTGCATCT
>Ga0209503_10000800_pt1 | contig 17358 bp, 17 predicted proteins | sample SouAtlMetagenome_2_FD_187448 | JGI IMG/M metagenome (GOLD analysis project Ga0209503, IMG submission 187448) | Marine eukaryotic phytoplankton communities from Atlantic Ocean - South Atlantic ANT15 Metagenome (SPAdes) (version 2) | ecosystem: Environmental > Aquatic > Marine > Oceanic | place... | reverse complement strand
ACTGAAATTCACTAAATATATAGACCAGAACTTAACGCCAGCGGAGCAATTCTATCGTTTGGCGACTGTAAGGTAGTTTGTGGATCAGAGGCTATTTTCAACCTTAGTTAATCTTTGCGACACTACCAGAAATACACGTCCATATTAGAGGCATTCATTCTTTCTGTTACATGCATCTACATTGGGTGTTTCTCATTTAAGGGGCTTTCTTTCTTTGCTCCATTAGTTTTTTCTGTAGTAATCATAACTTTTGCAATGGAAGGGGGGGTAATATCGAGAGTTCTGAAAATGAAAGCCTTTGTCTTCGTAGGCATGCTTTCCTATTCTATATACATGGTTCATTTATTTATCTCAGGTAAGTTCTTTGAACTCCCTGTACGTATTTTAGAGAACAAATTTGATTATAACTTAACCATAATGCAGGGTGATTTGAAATTATATGGTACGAATATGTTATACGGCAGCCTTCTTGAGGCATTTTACTTATTATTTGTGATTCTTTGTTCGTTTATTTCATATAAATTGGTAGAGGAACCATTTCGAAATATATCTAGAAATATACTAAAAAAGAGAAAGAGGCGGGGTCGTATATAAATGGTTCTTGGAGCGGCTATTTTTGCCTTTACTTTTACCCTCATTCTACCGCTAATGCTCTTTTTATTCAGTGATGTATATACGGTGCAATATAGGATGATGTCGTAAAGTTGAACAAAGACTTAGAAACTCTATAATTATACGAATACCGACATTACCTAAATCTTTTCATTATTTTTTGTAATATATGGGGCGCTCTGGGTAGCGAAAAAAGACGTTCTTATTCAGGGGAGGCTAGGCTCTTAAATGCGTCTAATGCACGTAATCTAGATGCTTTTAAGTCTACGATAGGTTTGGGGTAAGTTTTACCAAGGTCAATGCCAGCATATTCGCGTATATGCGCCGGGGCCTCCCATGGATTATGTAGGTATTTATCGGGCATCTTCGCAATTTCTGGGACGAAACGCCTGACATATTCCCCCGTGCTGTCGAATTTTTGTCCCTGTGTGATAGGGTTAAACACACGGAAATAGGGGGCGGCATCCGCGCCAGACCCTGCAATCCACTGCCAGCTTGCGCTGTTATTTGCAAGGTCTGCATCAACGAGCGTGTCCCAAAACCAATCTTCCCCATGGTGCCAGTGGAGCAATAAATTTTTAACCAAAAAAGAACCTACAATCATACGCACACGGTTATGCATATACCCCGTTTGCCAGAGCTCGCGCATGCCAGCATCAACAATGGGGTATCCAGTCTCGCCTTTTTGCCATGCGCTTAGTGCTTCATCGCTTTGTCTCCATGGAAAGTTATCAAACTTGGCTTGCAGGTTCTTACGCGGCATATCAGGGAAATGGTAGAGTAATGAATTGGAAAATTCCCGCCATACAATTTCGCTAAGGAAATGTTCACCGTCGCTTTCACATTGATTTGCCAACATTGCTATGCGCGTACTATGCCAGACATCATGTGGTGATATCTCACCAAAATGTAAATAGGGCGAAAGGCGTGAGACGTTTTCCTGCGCTGGATAATTGCGGCCGTCCTTATACCCTTGCAAGCCATTACTTAAGAAGTGTGTTAAGCATTGTTGCGCACCATTTTCGCCGGGTTTCCACGTGCTATCCATATCTTTGTACCACGCTATGCTCGGCATAAGGCCCAAATTATCTAATGGGCATGCATCATGCCGATATAGGTTTAGGTTTTGCGGTTTGGGTAGCGGTGCCCGTGGCTCTGGTGCGCGGCCAAGACACCCTTTTTTGTAAAAGGGCGTAAAGACGCGATATGGCGTACCGTCTTCTTTTAAAACGTTATGCGGTTCAAAAAGCAGGGCGCTGTTAAAACTATGGACGGCGATGTCTTGCTCTTTATACGTCGCTTTTATAGCTTTATCTCGCTTAATCCGCCAAGGTTCATAACATCGATTCCAATAAATCGCAGTTGCGCCAGTTTGCGTAATAATTTGTTGAAGGATTGCCATAGGGTCGCCGGACTCAAAGCGCATTGCTCCATCTAGCTTGTCGTTTAGACGCGCTAGGCTTTGATGCAGCCACCAGCGACTTGCGCCGCCCAGTTTCCATTCACCACTATTGATATCATCGCGTATATAAACGGGAATAATAGGACGTCCTGTATCATGCGCTGCTGTTAATGCGGGATTATCAGCTACACGCAGGTCTTGACGGAACCATACTATGATAGGATCATTGTTCATTGTGTATCAACCAGAGTGTAAGTCGTCAAAATATTCTGGACAATCGCGTCCTTAAAATAAGAGAGTATTCAGCCCTTTGTGATTGTATTTAAGCAGTGATTATCTGTTTATACAATTGTTTTCTTAAAGTTAAGGCTATTGTTTGTTTAGTTTTTTGGTGTTGTTCAAGGATTGTTTCCCGACGTCCAAACCAAAGCATTATGAAGCGCTATATAGTTAACGTTTATTTCATATGCCTAAGTTAAAATGAAAAAGGATAATTGTGTTGTAAACCAATAGATGGGCGATAAAAGTTTTTTAGATGTTGAGCTAAGTTGTTCCGAAGGCTAAAGCTTGCATCTCAAGTTGAGGAAGAGTATACGATGTTAGGTAGTGCATTAAATGCAACGGTCTCAGGCCTTCGCGCGCAATCCGCCGCTGTTGCGATTGCGTCTGAGAATATAGTGAATAACGGAACACCAGATTATAAGAAAAAAGACCTTAGTATCCAATCAATTGCTGGGGGTTCAACAGCTTTATCGTCGTTAAACCCCATCGGCGGAGGGGTTATGTTTTCCATCGTAGAAAATATATTAGAGCAGGGCATAGGCTCATACGCGAGTGACTTGAGCACTATGGTACGTGCTCAACAAGCCTATACTTCATCCACACTCGTTCTCAACAAAGTCGATAAAATGTATGAGACACTTCTTGATGCTATTGGCTAAAGTACAGTTTTCCTAATTTCGTTGTAGTTCGCAAAGCGTTACCAAGCTCCTCTTGCGAAACAAGAGCATTATACCTTAAGGTGGTGTGGAACTTGAGATTGCGAAACTTTGTAACACTAACGATGAACTTACATTTATTAAAAACGATTGGCGTATCAACACTCTTTGCAATGTGGTTGGAATTTTTCTACAAATTTGGCGCGACGTTAGATGTAGATAATTTTATAGGCGCAATCGTTATTTATACGATCTATCTAACATTACTGCAGGCTATTATTCTCAAAACAAAGCTGTACGAGCGTATAACGCTATGTCTTATCATCGTTGGAGTTATAGGTCTAATGGCCGAGTGGTTCTTGATTGGCAATGCGCCTTGGGTTAACCCAGAGGCTTTTCAGCTAGGCATGTTTGTATTTCATGCGGTGTATCCAATTTTGGGTATATTAATGTCACAGGGTGATCTCTATGTGGTTTTTACGCGCCGTGTGAAAATACTCTTTATTGTATTTTTTGCTATCTGTTTATTTGGTTTTATTATTCCTCATGCAGGTTTGCGTTTTGCATGGTTTATCTGGCTGCCACTATTGCCGTATTTTGTGACGTTCTTTTCTATTGTCACAAGGGGTTATCTGAAATAGGAATAATTTTTGAAACCCATAGGGGTAGTGTCGCAAACGCTAAACTTATCAACCTAACTTAAAGTCGACGGGAACACTTTGAAGCTGTGGTTCATCCTGCTGTTTAGGCTGGCTGATATCGCCACTCATTGTCAATTCATGTGATCCTATATCGAAATCAGTGATCGTATCGATGTCCCAATCTTCATCGCCATTTACATCCAATTCATCAAAGGCGTTTCCGAACGCAACTGACCCCGATGGTATCTGTAATACAAGGTCTTCTAAGCCAGCTTGCCTTACGAAATCATCATATGAATCAAGGCCGCTTATCAACCCCTCACCAGCAACACCTGCTGTCAGTGCCTCCAACTCCATTAAAATGGCGGCTCTTTCCTCTGGCGAAGTTGCATTTTTCAACCTTTCAAAGCCATCTAGAACCGTGTCGACAAGGTCCTCGCCTAGTTCCACATACCTATCTGCCAGCTGTCCTGATGAAGGAATTTCACCACTATTAACGAGATCTATGAATTCTTGTCTCATGTTGTCTATAGTCGCATTTATTTCTGAATCATTATCTTTCATTACGCACTACCTAGTATTAACTATGGCGATTAATATTTCGATCGCCTATATGGCCTATACTCTTTGCGCGGACTGATATCTAATTATAAGCGCGCTCATCCCTATAGGCTTCGCTGTTAGTTTATATGAAAAGTTATAATTCTTTATTAACAACAGATAAATTCTGCTCAATATATCCCTCGTCCAAAGGGCATTATAGCTTACAGTGATATTGAAACTTAGAGCGTGGAACTTTATGGCGCGATCATCTAAGCTGCAAATATTTGTGTCACGTATAAATCTAACACAGCTTTTAAGTCTAATGCGTGCAGCGCTGCTATTGTCTGGCTCATGCTTTCTGCCTGCGCCGTATCAAAATTGATGTTGGTCGATTGAAATAAATCCATCGCGCGATGCTGATTATAACCTCCATCGGCAAATAAACGGCACAGGGCAAGGTAGGTTGCGGCCTGCGCTGATGTGAACCCTTCCTTTTTTTCTTGCATTAAGCTTTGCCACTGCGCAAAAGGCAGGGCCGTGACGGCGTGGCCTTTGTGGTTAAGGGCACGCGTAATCATTGCAAGAGATACGCCTTTATTATTCGCGATGTGATAAATGCTTCCTTGTGGGCTTTGCGTATTCACGGCGATATCAATAATGGCGCGGGCGGCGTAATTAACAGGGGTGACATCTAGCGCGATGTCTTCATGCGCGCCGTCAGGGACTGCGCCCAGTGTGGTTAGCCCTTGGATAAACATTTTAAGGAAATCATGTTCCGCAAGGCGGCCATTTTTGGTATCGCCTGTAATTAAGCCAAGGCGGTAAATATGCTGTGCAGATGCTTCTCGGGGAATGTTCAGTAAAAACTTCTCTGCCGCCCATTTGCTCTGTCCGTAACCGCCATAGACATATTGGGTTTGGGTGAGGCGGTCTGTTTCATAGACCCTGCCGGTGTTCTGGTCGGTGGATACGAAAACCGATAATGTTGATGCGTAATGCAAGGCTTTACGTCGCCCCGTCAGTAATAGACGCGCGATTTCCTGCGTAGCGTTTACATTGGCAGGGCGGAGCGCGGTATAGGGCGCGACGGTATTGACCAATGCGCCGATATGGAACACGCAATCAATATGCAAGGTGAGGTCTAGCCATGCCGCATCATCAAGGCCGAAATGGGGGAGCGAGAAATCACCGCATAATATATTCAGGCGCTGAAAATCGCTTTCACTATAACTTAAATCATGTTTTGCAAGGGCGCTGATGAGACGCGCGCGCCCTTGCGCGGCATCTTGCGCACGGATCAGCACGCTCACTTGCGCTGAGGGGCAGGCACGCAATAAATCATAAAGCAAACGCGCGCCTAAAAACCCTGTCGCGCCGGTAAAGAAAATATTGTTCATGCGCGGCGCGGCGGGCGGGCGGGCTTGTGCCTGCGTTATCAGGCTTTGCCATTCGGCGTTTAGCGCAATGTCGCGGCTGAGGGCGCTGACATGCATTGCGCCTGCATCGGTATTATCATCTTTGTGGTGCGCGGTGTCTTGTGAGAGCCAATTGGCCTGCGCCTCAATTGTCGGGAAGGCGGCGAGGGCGGCTGTCGTTAAGGGAATGTTTTCTAATGTGGACTCTAAGGACAGCTCAAGCAAGGCGAGAGAGTCGCCGCCAAGCGTAAAAAAATTCTGCTGCGCAGTGCTCACCTTAATTTTTAACACCTTTTCCCATAGCTTTTTAATTTGTGCTTGTAAGGGCGTAAATGTTGCGGCGCTATGCCGCGAACCAAGACTCTCTAGCGTATAGTCATTTAACGGGGCGTAATCTATTTTACCCGTGGATGTTTGCGGCATCACATCAAGGAAGCTTATATATTGCGGGATCATCCATTCAGGCAGTCTTGCGCGCGTCCAAAATTTAAGGACATCGGCGGTTAACGCCTCACCGTCTTTACAGGTGATAAAGGCGCACAATATACTGCGCCCTGCGATATCGCGTTTGATGGCGGCGGCGCGGGCAATGGCAGGATGCGCCGACAGCGTCGTTTCTACTTCTTCTAATTCAACCAACTGTCCATGTATTTTCACTTGGCGGTCAGTGCGGCCTAAAAACTCTATCTCACCTGTTGCGTGACGTTTGACCAAATCGCCGCTACGATAAAAACGTAGCCCATCTAACGTTATAAACTTTTGCGCATTTAATGCATCGCGGTTTAAATAGCCTTCTGCGAGCTGTATTCCGCCAATCAGCAATTCACCTGTTGCTGTGCCCGACAAAATATTCAGCGCAGCATCAACCACTATATAATCAACATTGGGCATGGGCTGACCGATAAAAGGGTGCTGCCAAGTTTGCGGTTCTGGGGCGACCATACTGGTACAGATAGTCGCCTCTGTTGGGCCATAAACATTCACAAGGTGAAAGTGAGAGGACCAAAATTTAACCGTTCCAATAGGGCAGACTTCGCCGCCAATAATAATGGTTTCTAATGTCGCAGGCATTTGCGCAGGCTGCATTAAGGGCAGCAGTGATGGCGGAATATCCATATGTGTTATGCGCCGCGCACTGAGTATTTGCGGCAACTGTGCGGCATTATCAATGGCGGCGCCTGTTTCAATAATCAACGCCGCACCTGAAAGCAGCGCCGTCCCAATGTCAGAGAGCGATGCGTCAAAATTGGTTGAAAGGTAGAATAATGCACGGCTTTGCGCAGTGAAACGAAAAGCATTAATCTGCGCATCGATACAATTTACAATACCTTTATGGCTGACGATCACGCCTTTTGGTTCACCGGTCGATCCGGAGGTGAAGATAATATAAGCGCGGCTTTCTGGCGCGTATGATGAGGCCGCGAAAGATGGGTTGTTATGCTGTGCGGCGGTGATTAAATCATCTGCCGTGATGATGTATTTGGGCTGCGCTTCGTTTAAAATATAATCATAGCGCGGCTGCGGCATTGTCTGGTCAAGGGGCATGAACGGCGCGCCGATCATCCAGCAAGCAAGCAGAGCGGTAATATATTCTGCTGATTTAGGGACACTGATGGCGGCTAAATCGCCGTGGCCTAGTCCTTGAGCCGAGAGATAGGCGGCAAGGCTGATAACATTATCCCGTAAATCGGCGTAGCATAAGCTCACTTCACCATTGGTTTCAATAGCGATATGCGCAGGATATTTGGCGGCAATTTCAAAGAAGCGGTCGATAAAAAGCATCAAACGGCCTTTCATTCAGAAATTATGAAGGCTGTTTAAGGCCGAAATCCGCGTAGGTTTTCTCTTTGAAAGCGTGTTTGATAATCGCGTCGCGCGCTTGAATGAAGCGGTCTTCAAAATCATCGCCTGTAATTTCGATAAACTCTTTATCACGGGCGAGAAGTTCACCTTTTAGGCGGTGTTCAAATGCTTTACGGCGACCATCACGGCTTTCATCTTCCCATTGGCGGTGCGTATCTGCGACCCATGGTACATCTGTATTTGCCACAAGGTAAAGGTCATAATTGACTTCATTTGCCATTTCTTTTACCGCAGAAGGCACTTTGCCGTATAAAGTATTTGACCATACGGATGTAGTGATCGCTTCGGTATCGCAAATTAAAACGCGATTAGCTTTTGAGGTTAATGATGTTTCACTGGCCATCTGCCCATCGGCGAACAGCTCAATGTCTTCGTAATTCGTTGAACGTGGCTGGTCTTTTTCTGCCAGTGATTCCAAATAAATGCGCGCATATTCAGGCACAGCCACCGTGTTGAAATATTCGGCGAGTCTATTGGCTAGGGTTGATTTACCCGTGGCTTCCGCGCCAAGTATAGCGACTTTTTTGGTAAAATAAGGGCGCACTTCATTAGGCAGATATTCCCAATGCGCAAACGGGTCATCGCGAACCATCGTGCCGCTAATTGGGAAATTCTCACGCCCGCGATCAACCGGAATATGCTTCGCGCCAAGTTCTTCGGCAAGGCGCCAGCCATATTGTTCAGAATTAAAACAATAATCGATTTTATCAGGCACAGCATTTTTAAGGCTGGTGCGCCATTGCTGCCAAAATTCTTCAACGCTTGGCGCGTCTTCGGGCGATTGCCAGTTCATGTCACCTAAAGGCAATACGCGGACATCAGGGAACATTTCTTGCAGCCAGCGAACGCGCAATGCCTGCGGCACAGTTTCATTCGGCGTGCGGTCAACAACGACATAAAGCGTACTAATACCAGGGTATTTACGCGCAAAATCAACCAAATATTGATGACCTTTATGGGGCGGATAAAATTTACCGAGAATTAAGCCTGTTTTATTTTTCATTTTACGTCTGCTGCCTGTATCTATTTTTCTATAGCGCCCCTACCATAGGGCAATGCGCTCTACAAATCAAGAAAATTATGGCAAATAAAAATTGTGTGATGGAAGCTTATGGTTTACGGGCAACGCAAATACAGCGCGGGCTTTCAAGACCAATTTTATTGCCGTGGTAATCCCCGAAAAATGCAAGATCTTCGAAGCCTGCTTCTTTGACCATATTAAAAATTTCTTTGGGCATATAAAGGCGCGATTCACCGCTGCTTGTTTTTTCTGATCCGTCTGGATACTGATATGTCCAGCTTGACCCTGACATTGAACGGTCAAAATCTAAATAGAATTCGCGTTTGACGGTAATAATACCTTGATCTGTTTCGTGGGTAAATTCTTGGCTGTCACCGTCAATGGCGGTTCTTAGTTTTAAGGCGGTATTGAAATAATCAATCGCCATATAGCCGCCTGATTTAAGGCTGTCATACATACGTTTAATCATTTCAATGTTCAGCGCATCATCATCAGCATTACCAAAGCTTGTATACCAGTTAATGGCGCCATCACATTCGCGCGGCGCAACGTAATTAAACGCATCGGCGGCGGTAAATTTTGCGGGCAGGTTTTCGCTCTGCGCTATTTTATTCGCGGTGTCGATATAGCCGTCAATTAAATCTGTACCAATGGCATTTATGCCGCCGCGCGCCAAGGCGTGCGATATGCTACCTGTGCCGCAGCATTGGTCAAAAATCGTGTCAGCCGCTTTGATATGCAGGTATTTTTTGATGAAGGCCACTGTAACATCAAGGTCAGCATAATTATCGCGCTGTAAAACGATCTCGCCAAAGGTTTGATCGTAAAATTCTTTCCACCATTGATTTTGTGCTTTTTTGACCATGCTCTATGCGCTTTCATTTGATAGAAAGGCAGCATAGAGTTTCCATATATAAAAGTCAATAAGAAGCTTTAAAGCCTTAAGTAATCAATGCTGGCATCGCCCTGTGACGCATTATCAACGTTCGGCGCACCAAGCCCATTGGCGCGGTCTTGGCTGTCTATAACGCGGAAATCAACGCTAAAGCGTGTGCGCCCTGTGGCGTTGGCTTCAGGCTGGTGTAGATGCGCGGCAGAGAATATAAGCAAGTCACCAGCATTGCACGAAAAGCTGTGGCCTATGTCATTGCTGATGGCGGCTTGGTTCGTGGGGTGAGCATTGGCAGGGCTTCGTGTTTTAGATTGAAAACCGACATTTTGCGCAAAATCATCATAGTCAAATGCATCTGAGTTATTGTCGATGGCGCGGCTAAAATAGCGGCGATAAAAACGAAAGCCTTGCTGCGGTGTGACATCGGTTAGCGGCAGCCAAAAGTTAATTTGTGCCTGAGGGTTGGCAAACCAAGTGTCGCGATGGGCGGCATAACTCTGTGCGGCGGCGGGGTTTAAATGACCATTATGGGCAGAGCAACGTAGGCGCATGAGGTCAAAGGCGTTACGCGCATTGAATAAAGGGCTGATTAGCGGCGTAATCATTTGGCGGGCAAGAGCCTGCGTTGCAACGTCCTGCCGTGCGGCGCTTAAGTTTTGCCAAAGCGTGGCGGGGTCATAATATGCGTGCGCAGTATCAAGGTTTGGCGCATCAGCATAATGGCTGTGCACTAAAGTGCGCAGCGCGAATGCAAGGCCCTGCGTTTGCGCATTGGCAGGGATGATAAAGACTTCGCCGTCATATATGGCTTGCCTAAAATCTGCGGCGATAGGGGGGATTCTGGTGCGGATCATATCGCGGCGCTCCCTAATTTATAACGTTTGGCAATCACGCTTGATGTAAAAAGCATCATCAATATTGGCTCTGCCGCGCTTTGGTCTTTGGCATCCATTTTCGGCAGACTGTCTAACCAATTGCGTACTTTGCTTTTATCCCAGAACGGTACATTGGCGAAATGCTCTGAGCGCAGCATATCTTGAATATAATTATGCAGCATACTGCCTGCAAAACGGCTAACGGGCGGGGCAATGAAGGGGTGTTTTTGCCGCTTATATAATGTGTGTGTAATCAGTGGCTTCGAAGATTCACGCAGAATGTATTTTTCGACCATATCTTTGATTTTAAGGTGCATAGGCAGCTTGGCGGCAAATTCAAATAGATGATGGTCAAGGAAAGGCACGCGGCCTTCAATGCTATGCGCCATTTCGCAGCCATCGCCCAATGTGCGCAATATATAATTAGCGAGGGTGAGTTTAGTCCAAAGATAGGCAGATTGATTGACGACATGACGGCCTGTTAACTGCCCTGCAATGTCGAAACTGCCAATCATATCCGCGAAATAATCTGTGCTTGTGATATACTCATCAGACAGCAGCGCCGCCGCGCGGTAACCAAGTGATGCTTTGGCGCTGAGGAAGCTTGGCGTGTAGCCAAGCGCTGCGCTTACAGCGTCTAATGATAATGTTTTGCCGTGGGCAAGAAATACGCCAGCTAGCTTATCATTGCTTTGATAAAGGCTTTGTAAATCTACACCTTTCCCGTCATGATGGCCATCACCAAAACGCGCCATATCTTCACGGAAATGCGGATAGCCTGCAAGCGCTTCATCTGCGCCTTCGCCGCTTAATGCGACTTTGAACCCTTTAGCGCGTATGGCTTTGTTGAGTAAATATTTTCCCGCTAAATGCCCATTAATGGCAAGGCCTTCGCTGTAATAGGTTGCATCTTCGATTGTGTTTATTAAATCATCTTGCGTGACGCGCACAACATGAAGCGGCGCACCGAGATGGTCAGCCATTTCCTGCGCTACAGGCAGTTCATCATACCCCTCATGGGCGAAGCTGACGGTAAAACAATCAAGCGGCGCACCATGAATTTTCATCGCGCTGGCGGCGATTGACGCGGAATCCAGACCGCCGCTGAGATGCAGGCAAAGCGGTACATCGGCGCGCAGGCGCAGGCGGATGCTTTGTTCAAACTCATCGCGGAAAGCGGCGATATACTCTTCATCAGAACGCTGCGGCGCAATCGGCTCGGTTGGGAAATCTATATCCCAGTATTTTGTGATGTTAAGGGCTTTGCCATTATATACCATCATATGCCCAGGCTTTAATTGCGATACGCCTTTAAATAGGCTGCGGTCAGTTGGCGTGTATTGTAAATTGCAGCTATGGGTAAAAGCATACTCATCCCACGCGGCCTTGACGCCCATAGCGAAAATGGCTTTGGCTTCTGATGCGATATATAGCCCGTCTTGATTATGGGTGAAGCATAAAGGTTTGATGCCAAAGCGATCACGCAGGGCGATCAGGCGGTTTTGTGTTTCATCATAAATAATAAAGGCAAATTCACCGCGCAAATGGCGGGTGAAATTAAGGCCATATTCGACATAAAGATGCAGGGCAATTTCACTATCAGAATTGGTTTTAAAATGATAGCCTTTGGCTTGCAGATCACGGCGTATATTTTCATGGTCGTAAAATTCGCCATTGGCAATAAGATGGATCGTGCCTGATTGATTGCTTATCGGCTGCGCCCCTGTATTGAGGCCAATGATGCTGAGGCGGCGGTGACCGAGGGCCATAGTGCTGTCCTCATTATACCATGTGCCGCGCCCATCGGGGCCGCGATGGCTTAACGTATCAAGCGCGTCTTCAAATTGCGGTTTGTTGATTGGCCGTGTTGACCACAGGCTAGCTATCCCACACATTTTGATTTACCGCTGATAAAAAGATTTTCTTTTCTTCGCCTTGTTTGGACAGGGCGAAAACGCGTTCATACTCATCCAAGTCATAAACCGCGCCCAATAAATCATCAATCCGTAATGCGCCGCTTGCGATTAAATCAATGCCCTCTTGGAAATCGCCATAATTAACCGCTTGCAAGGTAATGTCTTTCATCACAAGGCTGTTAATATTCACCTCCACAGGGTTATGCTGGCGGCTTTTTAAGATGATTGTGCCATTGGGTTTAACCGCTTTAATCAGGCGGCGAATGGTGGTAGTGGTTGCAAAAGTTTCAATGATGAAATCATAGTGGTTTTCGGGCAATGGCTGCGCCGCATAATCGGCTTCGTCAAAAACGCTAATGTTATTAAAACCCTTAGCTTTCAGCACGCGTTCAGTCAGGCGTGAAATACGGTTCTCGCCATAAATAAGCCCTGTTTGTTCGGGGCTGATATTGGCTTTGAGCGGTGCAAGTGACGCGGCGACAGGTTCAAGATATGCGCCTTGTTTAAAGCTCATCGTTTTAGGGATTTTATAGACAAAGGAAGATGGCACGGCGATATATTCAGAAAATGATCCGTCATGGTCAATGCCGAGCATGGTGCTAATAGCGCCGTCATTTTCAGGGCTGCTTAAAGTGTCAATTGGGAAGACTGGCATAACCGCAACGCGCTCGCCTATGGTTAAATCGCCCGCGCCTGCGCCAATTTCAGTGACAACGCCTGAAAATTCATGCCCAAGGATCAAACTTTCCTTGGCGGTTTTCACGATACCTTCGGCGACATAAATATCCGTACGGCAAAGGCCAGAAACCATCACACGGATCAGAACATTATTCTGCGTATCTAATTGTGGCATCGGCACAGATTGCAAGCCGAATGTATTTTTATCCTTGATAAGAGCTTTCATAATGCATGCTATAGCATATATGAAAAACAAACTCCAGCAAATTCATGCCGAGAAAAGGGGTGAGAGTCGTCCGATCTATTTCAAAACAGCGCGTTGCCATTATTCTTTAAATATTCCTATAAAAGGTAGTGTCGATTGGATAATGAGATCATTAAAATTGATAAGATAAGTTCTTATGTGTATAATTTAAGGTATAGAGGGCGTCTATGACAAGATTTTGGTTCTCACTTCGTTACTTTGGTACATTGGTCAGTGAAATATTGGTTGCAGATTTAATTATCGTATCTCTTTTTATCTTATATTATTATAATCAGATGGATACAGACTATATACTTCTCGTCATTTTGTGCGGGATTACCGTTTTCGCCGTAACCACACCTATAATTGTTGCACGCTTAATTTTATTTTCACCAGTGACCTTATCCAGACAAGGCATAAAAAGTTCTATTACAAGAAAATGCTCTTGGTCAGATATTCAGTCAGTAAAGGTTAAAAAGCCATTTTTGTTTGCTAAATATATATACCTTTATAACGGATCTAGAAAAAAATTTGACGACTTACAGTTTACCCATGATCAGTTTAATGTGACTTTTCCTTGAACAACGATCAATGCTGTGCGTGGCAAAGATGCGCATTCTTTTTATACAGGGGCCGGCGAGCAGGTTGGCATGTTGAACCGCCCCAAATGGAACTTCCATAAGTATTTATTGGGGAAGAACGGAGAGATGATCACTTCATTTGGCTCGACAATTTCGCCTACAGCGCCACACGTAATTGACGTTATTGAAGCGGCTCTGCAAGAATAATGTTTTTGAAAGCTTTTTCCAACATTTGCAACACATCAAAAAACATAAAATTTTAAATAAAAGCAATGCGTTATCGTTATTCCTTAATTAACGAATTGACTGTTAAGATTATAGGCTGTGATTTACTAATTTAGGTGTGTGAGATGTTAAAGCAAATGAATAACAGCCTTAAAAGGGCTGTTAAGTTGGTGCATGTGCGTCAGGATTTAAAAGATGTTGGTTATCATTTTAATCATTACTTTAAATCGATTATAGCGCAGAGCGAAGAAGAGCTTATCGGAGCCCATCGGATACGTCACGAAGTCTTTTGCCAAGAACTGGGGCTTTTCACCCCGCAGGGTGACGGTCTGGAAAGAGACGATTATGATGATTTTAGTGAGCAATGCCTTATTCAACATCGCAGCTCTCAGGATTACACAAGTGTTATGAGGCTTATTCTACCGCGCGGTAGTGATGACATCTTGCCGATTGAAAAGATTGCGTCGCCCCATATAACCAATACAGCATTGGCACCGGATAAATTCGAACGTACGGCGATAGCCGAAATCTCGCGCATAGCAATATCACCCCATTATCGTCGCCGCAATATGGACCAATTTGTTGGTGCAGCACAGGGGGGCATAGACCCTGCTGTATATTGTGAAGAAGAAATGCGCTGCTTTCCCTTCATGGCTATTGGGCTATATATGGCGGCAGCTGCGCGCCTTTTAAATGGAGGAAAACAGCATGCTTATTTCATGATTGAACCCTTCATGGCCCGCAGTCTTAAATTTGTCGGTGTGCCGATTATATGCATAGGAGATGAGTTCGACTATGTAGGAAAACGCCGCCCTTACTATGTGGATAGCAAAAGCTTTGTCCGGAATATCAAACCGTCTCTCCAACATATGTTTGAAGAATTTTTAAGAGAAGATCAACTTAAGCGGAGTATGTCAAAATGATTAATGATTTCAATTATGAAACGGCATTCTCGCGCAATATCGGCTGGATAACGCATGATGAACAAACCCAGATAAAGAACACACGCATAGCGATTGGTGGGCTCGGCGGCGCAGGCGGTGAACATGCAGTTACGTTGGCGCGTATGGGGTTCAGCAAGTTTAATATCTCTGATCTGGATGCGTTTGAGGTACATAACATGAACCGGCAGGCGGGGTGTTATATCTCGACGGTTGGACAGAACAAATGTAATGCGATGCGTAACATCATTTTAGATATAAATCCGATGGCCGATGTGCAGACGTTCCCTGACGGCATACATGACGCTAATGTCGATGCCTTTTTAGCGGACGTTGATATCTATGTCGATGGTATTGATTTCTTTTGTATAGAAGCTCGTGAGCTTATTTATGCGCATGTGCACCAGAAGAAAATCCCTAATTTATTGGCCGTGCCTTTAGGTATGGGAGCAGGTTTAGTTACATTTTTGCCAGATGAAATGAGCTATGATCAATATTATAATTTTTCAAAATGTCGGAATGCGCAGGAGAAATTCTTAAACCTTCTTATTGGGCTCGGACCCTGCTTGATGCATAAAAGCTATCTTGTCGTACCCGAGGCTGCAAATTTTACTGAAAGAAGGGGACCCTCTACGCCAATGGCTATTAAATTATGCAGCGGTATGTTGGCATCTGCTGTGGTAAAAATTGTTACGGGACGGGGCAAGGTCATTCATGCGCCATATGTTCAACAATTTGATGCATATAAAAATAAGTTCAAAATATCATATGCCCCCTTCGGGACTCGGGGCCCTTTGAACCGTACGAAACTATTCATTGCCAAGAAGCTCGTCACTTAATATGAAGTTAGTGTCAGAAAACCACGATACTGAAATATATGTGATCACATGCAGCAACAGAGAATGAGGTCATAGAAAGCTCCTAGTGCGAGTGTCCGTTGTCAAATGATTTGAGAGTGTTAAACTTTGCGAAACTACCTGTGACCTTCCATTTGCGCGCGATGGTATCGCCGCTGAGGCGCCTGAGAATACCGAAACAATTATATTTGCCGATTTAAATTTGAACGACCTTCATATTGCGCGTAAATCTGGTTCAGTACAAAATTTCAAAGATCGCAGATTTGACCTATATGAGATTAATTGGTTGAAAAATTGACTGTATTCTTGGTGGTCTAGTAGGAAGCAGCTATCAACTCCATTTTTGGAAAGTGATGAAATAATTCATTTTTCGATTCATAAAAATTTGATTGTTGTCCGTTGAAATACGGTGATACACTATGAACATCACTATTTTAATATAGCATTGAGAAAGTAGACAACATAATTGGTCGTGCTAAAAAAACTTGCCGAAACGAGCGGTGGAAATATCTCGGATGAAACACTTTTTGGACTCATCGCAGAGGACTTGGAAACTCAGGGTTATAGTATAAGGCATGGCGCGCTTTGCGATGATATAGCCAATGCTTTATATTTATATCAGCAAGATTTGAACGCGAACAAATATGCTAAGGCGGGTATTGGTCGCGGCAATGATTTCCTTAAAAATGAGTTTGTGCGTACTGACGAGATATGCTGGATTACAGGAGAGTCTGAAGCTGGACGCAAGTGGATTAACTGGACGTCAAAGTTACAGAGCTTTCTAAACCAAAAACTGTTCCTTGGGCTGTTCTCATTTGAAAGTCATTTCGCACATTATCCGCCAGGGGCTTACTATAAAAGACACTATGATGCGTTTCGTGGCGAGACCAACAGAGTTATATCCGTTGTGACATATTTAAACCCATCATGGGAACCAAATGATGGAGGGGAGCTTGTTATATATGAAGATAAGCGTGATCATGAGGGCGTAAAAGTTGCGCCTGCGTTCGGCACAATTGTCGTGTTTCTGAGCGAAGAATTCCCACACGAGGTTTTACCTGCGACGAGAGATCGATATTCTATAGCCGGCTGGTTCCGCGTTAATACTTCAATCAATAACAATATTGACCCACCGAGTTAGGTATAGCTTGAGGGGCATTTCAAAGCTCTTGCCGCACTACTTTTAGGTGTACCGTCTACGGCCACAGACGCCCAATAACCTTCATTGTGTAAAATCGATTCAAGCGCCTTACTATGATCTAGGTGGCATTACTCAACTTCGTTTTTTCGATAGTTATCTCAATATAAACTTTTAATTTACTCGTGTAAGCTTTGCGACACTACCGTGCAGAACCCAGCGGTTCAGCGTTGCGTGGTCAATTTCAAAGCCTCACTCAGCCATCATTTCCCCAATATTTCGATAGCTCAGAGCGTAGGATACGTACCAACGCACACATTGCAGAATAATAAACTTTGGGTAATGACGACCAGAGAATGAGACCATGAAAAGCTCCTATTGCAAGACAAGAGCATTATACCTTAAAATGAGATGGAATTTTAGAGCGTTAAACTTTGCGACACTGCCACCAAAGACGCATGCAGCATCTTAAATTAGCTGCTTAATATTGAACTTAATCGGAAGCCAAAACCTCCTGATCATATTCAACCTATATGTCTCAAATCATTTGACGACGGACAATTATGAAGAGCCGCT
>Ga0209503_10000799_pt1 | contig 17364 bp, 4 predicted proteins | sample SouAtlMetagenome_2_FD_187448 | JGI IMG/M metagenome (GOLD analysis project Ga0209503, IMG submission 187448) | Marine eukaryotic phytoplankton communities from Atlantic Ocean - South Atlantic ANT15 Metagenome (SPAdes) (version 2) | ecosystem: Environmental > Aquatic > Marine > Oceanic | place... | reverse complement strand
TACCATCACTAACATAAAAATCTATTGCATTTAAAGAATTAGCACCATTATGACGTGTATGAATAAAATGTTGGTAATCATCAGTCCCATTATATCCGAAAGCAATTTGAGCTCCATTATTAAAAGAAAGATTATTATTACCACTTCTAAGACCCAAAATAGGTACAGTATCAGTATTGGTTCCATTAATAGTGAGTTTATTGGATGGACTAGTAGTCCCAATACCTAAATTACCTGCGCTATCCATTGTCATTTTTACATTTGGACTGCCTGGGTTATTAGTTCCAAATATTAATTTATTAGTACCAACACTCCAACCGGTTCCAGTTGTCGCCATAAAAAATTTGCCTCCTGATGTTGCCGTATTTTCAAGAACAATAGCTGAATGACCCTGCGCATTGTTTGCTGTTATTTTAAACATATCCAAACCAGCTACACTACTAAATACATGTAGTGGAGTATCAGGACTATTAGTCCCAATACCGACGTTACCACCGTTATTAATGTAAGAAACCTCGCCTGCTTTAGCATTAAATAGTATTTTTGTAGAATCATCTTCTCTCAATTGTAAATAACCTGAATTATTAGTACTTTTTCCTATTTTACTCAATCTGTTATTTCCATTATATAAAACTATGCCATCATAAGTGGTACTTGTTTCAACATGTAATTTATGGTCAGGACTAATAGTACCAATACCGATATTACCATTAGCAATAATTTTCATTTTAGGAACATCAATGGCAGAATTATATGTAGCATCAATTAACGGTGTTGAACCCGAGTTTGTATAACCAGTAGGACCACTCCACCCCCCACCACCACCAGCAGTATAAAATGAAATACCATCATTTGCTGCAGTTCCCATAGTTCCAATTCTTAAATTAGGACCTTTTTGATGTATAAATCCTGTAGTAGCATAATTTGTTCTAAATTCAATAGATTGGTCTTGATTAGCAAAAGTACCAGTTGGATTCGTTATTAAAAACGATGTACCATTTGCTTTAGATAATTCTAATTGTGCTTCTGGAGCAGTAGTACCAATACCAACATCTCCATTACTTTTAATAGCAAGAGCATTTTCGTGTAATGTAGTTAAATCACGAACAGTAAAACCAATGCCAGTTTTAGTGCGATCAGCTCTACCAAATTGACCAGTACCATTAGTATTATAATTAATTAAATTAATACCAACTTGTTCAAAATCTTCCAGAGCATTAGTAGTAAGACCAGAATAATTACTAACATTAGATGTATTATTAACACTAATTAATCTCCATGATGAGCCAGATATAGGAGTACTTCCAACAGTAGTATTAAATCTGTCGTTTGTAAATAATTTAATAGCCGGTTCATGATTTATAGATGCTGTATTACGAGCATAAATATGTAATTTTGCAGCAGAATTAGAAGTTTCATCAGCAGCAGCACCAATTTTAAGATTGTTAATAACATTGCTATTAAATGTTGAAAAATTATACCATGAAGTAGAATCATCGAGACAAATGGTGAAATTTTTGATGAAAGTATAGTCACCTAAACCATTAGCAGTTTGTGAAAATTTAAATCGAAATTGGCCATTACCTCTAGTAATATATTGTGTAAGATCACAAACAATAGGAATGTAGCCACTATTATTACGTTCAGTAGAACAACCAATATATAAAGTATCAATAAAAATATCATTCTTATCAAGTAATTCAATTTTGAAAAATTCATCAATCGCGTCATGGGAGTAAAAATTGGCATTTAATTTAAGTAAAATACGAGTAGAAATTTCCCTACGATCTGTACTATTATCTCTAATATCTTGCTCTGTTCTATTAAAATATCCATGACCATAATAAGTTCTAAAATCATAAGTATTTGTAATAATATGTCCAATACCTAAAAATTCACAAGCGCCACCAGTAAAACGTACTTGACCTTGTTGTCCAATGGTTGCTACATCAGCTGAAACTTCACTTAAATTAGTATTAGAATCTAAACGATTATAATAAATAATTTTGCCAGAATGAAAACCTTCTGCACCAGCATGTGAAATGCCGTTAAAATCGAGAGGATATGTTGGTGAACTAACACCATTAGCGGCAATATTACCAGTAACAATAGCATTTGAATAATTTAACTGTAAAACACGTGTTCCATTAGTAATGGAAGGATTATCCCCACTATAATAATAAAAATTATGGTTTATATTAGAATGATATTTAACGCCAAAATCTTCAATACCAAAGCCGTAACGAGCATCTGACCAAAGTTGAATTTGATTAGGTCCAGTTTCATTAGTAAGACCACTATTAACACCAGTAACATTCCAACGAATTTTTTGATTATAAGAACCAGTCCAAGCAAGATCTAAATTGCGAGTATTTTCAAAAATTTCTCCATCGCGCCAATTATAGCGTAAAAAAGAATACATAACATTAGTGTCAGCAACAATATTACGAATAGGATTTACATAAAAACTACTAGCATTTGAAACTGTTTTAGTAGTGCCAGTGGCGTTTAAACTAATGGAGTTAGCGGGTTGAACACTAGTTGTGTTATCTGTAGAATCACTGCCAATAGAAATAGAGTAATCACCTTGTGTTGTATGACTAGCATAATTACCAATAGCAATAGCATAATCACCTTGTCTGTCAACACCTGCATAGCGTCCAATAGCAACACTTCTTGTACCTTGCTCAGTTTTGCCGGCGGAATTACCAATGGCAACACTACCACCACCTTGAGTATCATAACCAGTATTATGACCTAGAGCGACAGCATAATTTGATTGTTTTTCATAGCCAGCTTGATTACCAATAGCAACAGAATTTTTATCTTGATTTATATTACCAGCATAATAGCCAATAGCAACGGACTTATAATTCTGGAATGTTTTACCAGCGGCATGACCAATAGCAACTGAATTTTCTTTTTGATTTTGATAACCACTTTCAGTTCCAATGCTAATAGAGTCTGCTCGTTGATAATTATATCCAGATTCATGACCAATAGCGATAGAATATTCTGATTGATTAATATTACCAGATTTATAACCAATAGCAACAGCACTGCCAGTAGCACCATTACCGTATGTTTTACCTTGATTATGTCTTCCAGCTCCAGGACCAATAGCAACAGAATTAATTTTTTGATTATTAGTACCAGAATCTTTACCAATAGCAACACTTCTACTAGACTGATAATTTTCACCTGCACTTTGTCCAATAGATATACAATCATCACTTTGAAAAGTTTTACCTGAACTTCTACCAATGGCAACAGAAAAACTATTTTGATTTCGATATCCTGATTCATAACCAAGAGAAACGGAATATGTATTTTGATAATTATCACCGGCATAAGGACCAATAGCAATACTACCACTTTGTTGATTATATCTTGCAGCTCTACCACCAATTGCAATACTCCAATTTTTCTGATAATTTAAACCAGCATATTCACCAATAGCAATACATCTTGATCCTTGATTTGTAGTAGCAGTAGCCAAACCAATAGCTATAGAAAGTTGTTGTTGATTATGTCTAGCAGCACTTTTACCAATAGAAACACAATTTGTTCCTTGAAAGTTTTCACCACTATATACACCAACGGCAACACTATTATAACCTTGTGTTTCTTTTCCTGCACTGTGTCCAAGTGCAACAGATAATTGACCTTGATTTTGATAACCAGCACGATAACCTAAAGCACTTGACAGATTTCCTTGTTTTGTCATACCAGCTTCAGCACCAACAGCAACAGAAAAACCAGGATAAGCGTAATTATTATCAACACCATGACCTTGATTAACAGCACCAGCATGATATCCAATAGCAACACTTTGTGTAGCTTGATAAGCTTGAGCACTATCTCTACCAACAGCAACATTAAATGTGCCTTGATTAACAGCACCAGAAGCATGACCAATTGCGACTGATTCAGAACTTTGATTGTGTTGTGCTGTAAGATTACCAATAGCAATAGAATTAATATTTTGTTGATTTTGTCCAGCAAAATTGCCGATAGCAATAGAGCTAGATAATTGATTATTTTCAGCAGCTTGTGTACCAATAGCAATAGAATTATCTGATTGATTTGTTTCACCAGAATAATAGCCAATAGAAACAGATTTTTGACCTTGTGATGTTTTGCCAGAATAAGAACCTATAGCAACAGAAAAAGATTTTTGATTGTTACTACCAGAATAATCACCAATACTAATACTTGAACCAAGTTGATTATCAAACCCAGCATATAAACCAAGTGCTATAGATCTTTCACCTTGGCGATTTCTACCAGAATTATCACCAATAGAAATAGAAAAATTATCTTGTTGATTTTGTCCAGCATATGTACCAATGGCAATTGAGCTAGTTCTTTGATAATTTTGGCCAGAACTAACGCCAAAAGCAATAGAACTTTGATTTTGTCCAACATTACCTGCGTAGTTACCAATAGAAATAGCTTGTAATTTTTGATCAGTTTTTCCAGCAAAGTTACCTATTGTAATAGTAGAATTTTGTCCTCCAGTAACACTTGATTCATAACCAATAGATATAGGTTTAAATTCAGTTGTACTATTTTGAGCAAAACCACCACCGTCAATATCTATTTTATTTGAAATGGAAATGGAACCATTATCAATATATATTTGACCTGAACTAAAAATATCTCGAATATTTAAATTGCCAGAAGCAGTAATATTTCCAGAAATATCAACATTTCCTGAAACATCAAAACGGCCTAAAACAGATAAGAAATTATTAACAGTGCCACCAGTATTTTCAATAAAAATAGTTCTAGCAATAGCAGTTGTTAAATATTCATCATCTTCTAATACGAAACCAGCATTAAAAACATTATTAAGTAAATCAACAAAGGCAGATGAAGAAAATTTTGGATCGTTAACAATTTTAGTAATAATACCACCAGCACTAGTAACACTCGATGGTGTTCCATTTATATCAAAAGTGATAGAATTACCGGTTTCATCTCTTAGTGGTAAATTCTTCAGTAATAATAATTTCTTTAGGAAATGAATAACTCATAATTGTAATATAGATAGATAATAATAGAAGTTTTTTAATTAATAAAATATGTTAATTAATAAAAAAAAATTGAAAAAAATGAAAAATGTATTATAGTTAAAAATATTAATAGTAAAAATTGTTTCTAAATTGATAATAGTATTATAATAAAAAAAATGAATACTTATCAAATAGAAATTAAAAATGAAATAAGAAAAAAATATTCAGGAGTATGTCTAAAAACTGTATTAACTACATTTAAATGTATAGAAGATAGAATGGGAAATTATAATGATTGTAATGAATTATTAAAAAACATGCAGGAATGTAAAAAAAAAATAAAAAGCAAAAAATAAAAGCAAAAAAATAAAAGCAAAAAAATTATTTATCTTGTTCAAGTTTAAAAATACGTGTTGATAAATTAGTTATTAATTGTTCTAAGTATTCGATTTTTTTATCTCGTAGTTCAATCTGTTTATTTGTATCATTTAATTTATTATTTAGTTCTTTGATCGCGCTAGTATTAATAGTAGTAATAGTATCTTGTTTAATAGCATAAAAATCATCAATTTCTTGTCCATAAACAAAAATATGATTATCATGTTGTGTTTGTAATAAAGATGAAATGGTAGAAACTCTAAATTTTTTATCAGATAAAATTTCTAATATTTTAACAACATCTCGATTACCTAATGAATCAAAAATTTCAATATTACAAAAACTAATATCAAGATCGTTATCATATTTATTCATATTAAAAACATCAGTGTTTTTTTCATTTAATTGAATAATATTGTTGTTTATAATTTTACAATATTCATAAACACAAGGTATTGATTTTGTCATAGAAATGCAAGAATCAGGAATAACATTTTTGACATCTTGTGCTATAAAACCAAAATTTTTACCATCACCATTGTACCATTTATCAATATAATCAAAAGTAACAGGTTTAAGTAAATTTATACATTTTAAAGCTTTATTGGAATCTATATTACTTATTTTAGTTTTAATACGTGAATCAGAATAAACACCAATTGTTGAAGCAAAAATTCCATTTTGTGCACTAATAGAAATTTGACTGTTAGAATTTTTTTTGGCGATTTGTGTATCACCATCAATAAAACCAGTCCATCCAACAGCACCAGATACAAAATTACGTACATCTAAAGGATAATTAGGATTAATAGTACCTATTCCAATGTTTCCATTTGATAAAATATTTATTCCCTTATCATCATTAGAATTAAAATGACCTAGATACATACGTGCACTTACAATACCAGAAATGTCACCTTGATAATATTTAACAAAACTACCAACATTATTAGAACTATCTTCACCTAATAAAATACTAGAATTAGTAGTATCGCCGTAAATATGTAAATTAGATAAAGGTTTATTGATGCCAATACCAACATTTCCACCTTTTGCAAAAAATAAAGAATTCGAACTAATATCACCAGTATGTGTTAATTGAAAAACACCATTATTACTATTATTACCTTGATTATACTTAAATAAGATAGAACTATTAGATATATCTAAACTTTCGCCTAATAATAAAGATGAAGAACCAGAATTATCAAAAATATGAAAATTATTGGATGGATTATTAGTTCCAATACCTATTTTACCACTAGCATCAATAGAAATAGGAAAAAATTCATTATTATAAGTTAAATTTAAAATGTTAATAGAACTATCATAATTGAAAGCAAAGAAATTGTTATTATTATGGTTAGGAAAAATTAAATTATTAAATATATTCATATTACCACTATTATCAATTTTAATACCTTTTTTATAATTACTTAATGGTCCAATAGAAAGATGATTATTCGAATTATCATAAATATTATTATTGTTAAAAATGATGGAATTTTCATTAGCATTAATAATTCTATTTAAATTAGAATCTTTTGCATCAATAATAAAAGATAATTGTTTTTTATTATTTTCCATAATTACAGTGTTAGATTTAACATCTCCTCCTGAAATATGTAAATTGCAGGAAGGATCATTAGTTCCAACACCCAAATTACCGGAATTATCAACAACAACATGTTGTATAGTACCATCAAGATTAGGATTATTTGATAAAATAATTTTTTTATCACTTTGTAAATATAAACCATCATTGTAGCCAGTAATAGAATAATTATTGCTATTATCATAATTATGATTAAAAATTATTTGCGAATTACTGCCATCAATTGATAAATTAAGACCATGATTTTCAGAAATAACAGTCAAAAAAGAATGTCTAGTTAATAAATTATCATCTTGTATAATGAATGAAACATCAAAAACAGATTTAAGATGATCCATAAAATCATTAAAATCATAAGCATTTAAATTAACAACTTTAGTTTTAAGATTAAGACTATTAGTAGAAAAAGATGGAGTACTACCGGGACTAAAAGTTATATTATTACCACAACTATCACGTAGTGTAAATGGTTCATAAATTTGAATATATCTTGGAAAACGATTACTACTCATTAATATACGATTAGATTCAAAAAAAAAATATTTTGCTTAAATCAAAAAAAGAAGTTCAAAGCATATTATAAAAAATAAAGTAAATATATGAGTAATACAAAAGATTTCAATTATAAAGTATATTTACAAACAAAAGACCAAGAACCAATAACATTAACGGGAATACCACAATATATTTTTGATATAAGTACAACAAGTATTACATTAGGAGGTACAAAATACAATGACAATAAATTAGAATTTAACTACACTACAATAACAGAAAATATTGAAATAGAAACAGATTTATCATCAGGTAAAATAGATTTAAGTCATGGAGTGTTCTTTGTTCATGATATAATAGAAGATATTTCAAGTCAATTTTTCCATATTGATCCATCAAGTAGTGTTAGTATTACAGAAGATGGAAAAAAAATAGAATTTAATGATATATCAAATAATGTTAATTTTAATGTTATTACACAAAACGACATAGATTTTTATAATTTTACTTTATCTACACATGAAGAAAATAAGAAAACAATAACATACAATAAAGAAACAAGAAACAATAAAAGAGGATATTCTGTTTTTTTAAAGCCAACAAAAAGAGATATAACATTATTTGGTCTTCCTAATACAATATTTGCAGTACCAAGAAAAGATAGTATAATTCAAGTAAATAAAAATGAACAATTATTTTTAAGATACTTGGCTACAGATGGTATATTAGATATAGTACCAACAGGTGAATATAACAATATATCAAGAATAGATGAGGGAGATTATTTTATTCAAGATTTTAATAGAATAGTTGAGAAATCTTTTAATACTAATTCAAAATATACAGGAAAAGGTATAGAATTTAATACAATAAATAAAGATACATTAGTATCTTTTCATACACAAGACAATGATATTGTGACACCAACAATTTTCAATACAGAACAATTGGAATTAAATAGTATTTCTAAAATAATGCCAATTAATAATTATAATTCATTACAAAATGAAATTCCAACACCAAAATATTTAAATGAAGTAACAGATATTTATATTCGTTCAAATAAAGTATGTTTTGATACAAATACTACATACAGTAAATTTAATTTTTACACAATAACAGATGAAAATAATGGACGTTATACACTAACAACACAGTCAGGTTATTCATTTGCTTTTAATAATTATCATGTAGGTAATATTTTTTATTATAATGCGGGAGAATATAGTATTCAAACAGCAAAAATAGTAAATGGAAATGAATACATATTTATATCAGGTACAATAAATATATTTATAAAAGGAGATTTTGGTAGTATTGATATTTTTTCAAATCGAATAGGTTCAAATATAATAAATACAACAACAAATGGTATAACATATAGTTCAATATCTAATTTTTTAAATAATAACATACAAGCTAGTGTAATTCAAGAAACAAATAAATTTAAATACAATGAGTTAATAAATGATATTTCTAGTTCAGTATTAACAACAATTTTAACAGATTATGGTGACCAAGAATTTTTATATAATTTTCAAACAATTTTAAATAATTATACATTAGAAATAGAAAATGGAACAAATAAAATAGGACCAAGTGTATTTTATAATAAAAATATTAAAACAATAAATATACCAGAAAGTGTAATAGAAATAGATTCATCATTTCCAAACAATCCAGTAGAAAACATACTTATAACAACAAATACAACAAAATTAACTAATATATTTAATGACCAAATTTCAAATGATATATCTTTTGCAATATTTGATATATGTAATAATATATATTATAAATCATCACAAACAAGAAGTGAAATAATTAATGATATGTCAGTTAATTTAACAGGTTCAACATTGGCGCAATATAGTTTATTAGAAAAATTTGGAATACAAAAAGCAAAATTAATAGATATTGGATATACAGATGTTTCATTAGGTTTAATAGGAATTAATGATATTAGTTATACACTAATAAATAAAGATATTAGTTATACAAATGTAACACGAATAATAAAAGAAAATGAATTTAATAATTTAGATATATCATCAATAAGGTTTGATTTAAGTATAAATCATATACAAACATCAGCATTTGAAAATAATAAAATAAAAACAATTGATTTATCAGGAACAGAAATTATTGATATATCAACAAATGCTTTTAGAAATAATTTATCAACAAGCATTGATTTAACAAACTGTTTAAATTTATTAACAATAGGTAATAGTAGTTTTTATAATAATAATTTAACAATATTGGATCTAACAACATGTATTAATTTAACAAGAATAGAAAATTATGCATTTTATAAAAATTCAATACATACATTATTACTACCACCAAGTATAAATTATATAGGTAAATATGCTTTTGCTTATAACGATCTATCAAATATTACAATAACAAATAATATAACAACAATTGAAGAAGGAGCATTTGCTTTTAATAATTTAGAGACAATTAATTTAACAAATGCTACAGGAATAGTAAATATTAATAAATATACTTTTATGTCAAATAATATTATCGATCTAGTATTTCCATACACAATTAAAAATATATACGATCATGCTTTTGCTGATAATGATATATCATCAATATCATTTAATAGTAGTTTAAAAACAATAAATTATGGGAGTTTTCAGCAAAATAAATTAACAAATATAAATTTAATTAATTGTGTATTAGATTTTGTAGGAGGATATAGTTTTTATAAAAATTCTTATGAAAAAACACTAACATTACCAATTTATTCAGGTTTTCAAGAAATAAAACAATCAGCGTTTGAAGATAATAAAATAACGAATAAAATAACAATACCTCCAAATGTAATATCAATTGAAAAAGCTTCTTTTAAAAATAATTTAATTAGTGAGTTAGATATATCAAATGCAAGTGGATTAGAATTAATAGAAGAAGAAGTTTTTCAAGAAAATGATTTGTTCGGGACATCTGTAAGTATTCCAAATAATATTATTCAAATAAAAAAAAATGCTTTTAAAAATTCTAAGTTATCATATGTGAATTTTTCACAAGCATCTAAAATAATTCTAATAGGGAATAGTAGTTTTAGTTATAATAATTTACAAATAGTTAAATTAACAGCATTTACGTTGAGGGCAATATCTAGTTATGCTTTTTCGAATAATAATATTCATACATTTGATTTTACTTTAGTAAATACTACTCGTTTAAGAACAAATAGTAGTGCTTATTTAAATAATCCAGTAACAACAATGTTATTTCCTTTTATATGGAGGGATTTATTATATTCAATAGGGTTTGGATTAGATATAATACAAGAAAAATTATTGTATAATTATGATGAATTAGTATTTGCAGGTTTTCCAAAAAGTGATATAGATGTTATAATTGATTCTATTGATGATATATGGTTATTTAATTTAAATAATGGTAATTTAGTTATTAATGAAAAAACAATAGAAATAAAAAATGATGTATTCAAAGATCTAAATATTTCTACTGTTAATTTTGATACATCAATGCAAATTTTGGGAGATAGTTGTTTTAAAAATTGTAATATACAAGCTATAAATTTACCAGAAGATTTATTAACAATTGGAAAAAATTGTTTTGAAAATAATGGAGCAACAAGTATAAACATAAAAGATTGTACAAAATTAACTCTAATTGAAATTGAAGCATTTAAAAATAATAATTTCGAAATACTGGATTTATCAGGAGCATCAAGTAATTTGGTATCAATTAATAATGAAGCATTTGCTAATAATACAAATTTAAAAACAGTTAATTTATTTGATTTATCAAGTAATGTAAAAATCGATGGTGAAAATGTATTTAATAATACGCCAAATTTTAATAATATAATTTTACCACCTAATTTAAATTTGACAAATGAAGGTGTTGGTTTTTCTATAGATTTTTCACAAAGACAATTACGTATACCTATTGCAGATTTATTACATTATCAATATCCTTTAAATGCAATAGATACAATTATAGATAATTCTGGGGAGTTGTGGTTATATAATTATGATAATTCTAACAATTATACTATTATAGAAGGTGTAATAGAAGTAAGAAATCAAGTTTTTAAAGATATTAGTATAAATAAATTAGTTTTACCTTCTTCTTTACATACAATTGGACAAAGTAGTTTTGAAAATTCAGATATTCAAATATTAGATATTTCAAACGCATTAAATTTAACAGTAATAAATCAAAATGCTTTTAATAATAACAATTTTGAAAACATATATTTTCCAAAAAATAATAATATTAAATTTATTTACTCTGGTGCATTTGCGAATAATACCAATTTAAAATTTGTAGATTTTGGTGATATTAGTAATAATACACAAATACAGGCAGAAAATGTATTTAATAATACACCGAATTTTAATAATGTACTATTACCAAAAAATATTAATTTAAGTGAACAAGGTATTGGATTTTCATTACAATTTTCTCAAGAACAATTATTAATATCAATTAATGATTTATTAGATTATCAATATACAGATGAATTAATAGATAAAACAATAGATAATTCAGGAAACATATGGTTATACGATTATAAAAAATTTAATACATCTCAAGTATTAACACCAATTAATGGTGTAACAACAATTAACAATAACGCTTTTAAAAATGTAAAAGTTAAAAAACTAGAAATTAATAATACAATTATAGAAATTGCTAATGATGCTTTTAACAATTCACAACTAGAAATATTAGATATATCAAATGCTACATCATTAACAACAATAGGTAATAATGCTTTTGATAATGCTTTATTAAATAACTTAGATTTTAGAATATGTGGTTCTAATTTATTAATTTTAGGTGATTATGCTTTTGCTAATAATAGTAATTTACAAAGTGTTGATTTTAGTACAATTACAGAAAATTTAATTTTGAATTCAGATTTATTATTTTTTAATACACCAAACTTAACAACAGTTTTTTTTCCACTACCAATAAATAATATTTATTTAAATTTACCAAATATAGGTTTTACAGTATTGTTTGTACAACAAAAAATGAAAATGACTGTAACAGATTTATTATCATATAATTTTTCATCAGACATAATTGATACTAAAATCAGTAGTTTAGAAGAAACATGGTTATATAATATTACACAAGCTGGAGTTTTAGAAATTATAAGGGGTGTAACAGATATAGAAGACAATGTTTTTAAAGATTTAACAAATATAACTAGTATAAAAATACCTTCATTAAATTCAATACCTCCAGAAGACCCGACATTAGTATCGATTGGTAATAGTGCTTTAGAAAATTGTAATATATCTAATATAAGTTTACCAAATACAGTAACAACAATAGGAAATAAAGCATTTAAAAACAATATAATTAATTCATTAACTTTTACAAATGGAATAGTATCTATTGGTGATGAGGCATTTAGTGATAATGAATTTGAAAAATTGGATTTTACAAATATAATAACATTGAGAACAATTGGAGATTTATGTTTTGCAAACAATAATATTTTGAAAGAAATATTATTTACAAATACAGATAAAAATTTAACACTAGGAACAACAGTATTTTTAAATTGTAATAACATTACAACTTTAATAACACCATATTATTGGAATCCTGTTAGCAATGGTTTAACAGATACAGATTTAGATAAAATACCAGATATTATAGATCTATTACCAGAAGATCCAACAGAAATAAGTGATAGAGATGGTGATTTAATAGGAGATTACAAAGATTCATTTCCTGATGATCCTAGAGAAACACAAGATCTTGATAGAGATAATGTTGGAGATAATGCAGATGATTTTCCAGAAGATCCAACAGAAAGTAAAGACAGTAATAATGATGGTATAGGTGATAATATAACAAAACATATATTAGATGTATCGCAAGAACAAACAAGTATATTACAAAATAAACAACAACAACTAGACAGATCTATAAAATATAGAAAATTAGGATTACCTAATATTAGAACAAGCCAATATACTAATGTAACAAATATTATACCAAAAAAAGATAATGAAATATTAGTAAATCCAATAATACCAAGAATAGAAGGTACAGAAGAAGAACAGCAAGAATTAATAGCTTGTATTTCGAAATTAAATAAATTAGATTTGAATCATCATCATTCTTATAAAACATATTTAGCTGATAAAAATAAAGATTATAAACAACGTGAATTTAATTTTAAATCAATTAATAGAAATAACTCACAAGTATTATTAAATGATCCTGTAGAAACGTGTTATTCAACATATAAACCAAATAATAAACAGTACGGAATAACAGGAAGTGTTAGTGCAAGTAATAAAATAGCAAGAGCAAAATATAATACAATAAATTATTCAAATTATTCAAAACTAGAAAATAACATGAACGTATATAAAATAGATAGTAATATTACAAAATGTTTTTATGTTAAAGATAAAGAAAAATGTGTTAGTAATGAAATTATAAAAATAATTGAAGAAGAAGAAATTGAAGAGCAAATAATTCAAAGAACAGCATTTGCTTGTTTACGTTCAGAATCAAATGTAAATATTGTTTCAACTAATGAAGGAAATAAATATGTATTTAATGATATAAATGGTATTTATCAGCCAAGTTATGATCAAAGTTTAAATTATATATTTGGTTTATCACAAGGAAGATATATTTTTAAAAATATACCACAAGAGCATCCAATGGCATTATTAAATAATGGAATAAACAGTGTAACATATTATGGTGATGAAAATAAAAAATTAACGAAAACGATTACAAATACAATAAATGATGGAAATTATGATTTTTATTATGGTAATATAACGGTAGATATTAGTGGAATATTTGATAGATTATCAATATATTGTTTTTATCATGGTTATATGGGTGGTGAAAATATATTACAATATGCTGATTATTGTACATCACAACCAATACCTGTAATAGAACCAGAACTAGAACCAGAACCAGAAATACAAATGCAAGAAAGTTTTGGTTGTTTACATGTAAATAGTGTATTAAATATTGTATCTACAATAAATGGAAATAAATATGTATTAAATAATATAAATGGTATTAATGAACCTAAATATGATGCTAGTTCAAATTATGTGTTTGGTTTAAATGTAGGAAAATATACTATATTAAATGTACCTAGAGAATATCCAATTGCTATTTTAAACAATAATAATGAAAATATAACATATAGTGGTGATAGATTGAAAAAATATACAAGATTATTAGTTAATACAATAAATGATGGATATTATGATTTTTATTATGGAAATATTACAATAAATGTAATTGGTGATTTTAATGAAGTTTCAATACATAGTTATTACAGTGATTATATGGGTGGAGAAAATATGCTAAGATATGCATCATATTGTACAAATGATATTGATGTTGAAATACAAGAAGAAAAAATAGAAGAAATAGAAGTAATTGAAATACAAGAACAACGAGCTAAAATTTCATTTCCACCATTAGGGTTATATCCTCCGGAATTTAAAATTTTATCGTAACAATTATTAATGTATTTATTAAGTAAAAATTATGTGAATAATTGTAATTTTTTGTATATTATTATCGTATAATTATGTATAATTATGACTAGTAGAATAACTGGCCGAGGTTGGTATATTTTGTCAACACCAACAGATACAACATTCGCTGGTGCTAGTATTCTATGGGATCCTTCAAACGTAATAACATACTATAATAATATATACTATTTAAATGATCCAATTAAAAATAGTGTAGATATATCAAACGGTTCGTGGATAGTATTAAATAAACATGCAAATCCTACGATTTATGCAAATAGAGGATATTGGGTTTTTGTTAAATCAATAGAACCAGTAACATGCTTAGACAATAATACAGATTTAAATTTTGCCACTGATAATAGTGGTAATTTAAACTATGTATTTAATGATGATACAACATATACACGTAACAGAAAATATGGTTTATATAGTAATACATATACAATTAAAAATATTCCTCAAACAAGACCAATGGCAATATTAAATAAACAATTACAAACAAATTATATAACATATAGTGGTACAACACTTTTCGATAAAAATTTAACAGACATATCAAATATATGGGTTCAATATGATAGTGCTAGATCAAATTTTTATTTTACAGAATCAAGATATAATTTTAATCCTTTGAATTTAAGATTGATACAAGGAAAAACATATAGATTTTTAAGTGCAGACAATTTGATAGATTATAAACAACATTTACAAATTATAGAAACAAATAATATTCGTGTTTTGACATCAGTTGGTAGTTATTTTGATTTACTAGTGCCTAGTAATATTGATAAAATTACATATATGAGTGTACAAAATCCAACTGATATATCAGGTACAATAGAAGTAGCAAATTATCCAGGAGATTTAAAGGAAGAAAATTTTTACTATGGTGACATTACCATCGATGTTTCAGGAGATTTTGATTTAGTAAGTGTATATGATTATTACGAAGGATATAGAGGTGGTAAAAATTTATTTATTTATTCAGATGAATGTCAAATATTAATACCAATTATTACATTATATGGTCCAAATCCTATAAAAATAGAAAGGGGTAATAGTTATACTGAATATGGTGCTGAATCTAATAATGGTGAAAATATAACAATATCTGGTGAAGTATTAACGAATATAGTAGGTACATATACAATAAATTATATTGCAGAAAATCCGAATGGTTTTGGTTATGCAACAAGAGTTATAAATGTTGAAGATACAATAGCACCAATAATCACAATTAGTGGAGGTAATCCAATGACTATTGAAAAAGATACTTCATATAATGAACCGGGAGCAATATCAACAGCAGATGATTTAAGTGGTTCAATAGTAATTACAGGACTAGTAGATACTAGTAAAGTAGGAACATATACATTAGAATACAGAGCAACAGATATTAACGGAAATACTTCATTAAATGTACGTGTTGTAAATGTTGAAGATACAACAGCACCAATAATTACAATAAGTGGACCTAATACAATGACAATAGAAAAAGATACTTCGTATAATGAACCAGGAGTAACAACAACAGCAACAGATTTGAGTGGTACAATTACAGCTTCTGGTACTGTTGATATATCTGCAGTAGGTAGTTATACAATAACATATACAGCACAAGATTTATGTGGTAATACAAGTATACCAGTAACAAGAATTGTTAATGTTGAAGATACAACAGCACCAATAATCACAATTAGTGGACCTAATACAATGACAATAGAAAAAGATACTTCATATAATGAACCAGGAACAATAATAACAGCAACTGATTTGAGTGGTTATATAATAAGTGGTAGTGTTGACACAACTATAGTAGGTAGTTATACAATAACATATACAGCACAAGATTTATGTGGTAATACAAGTATACCAGTAACAAGAATTGTTAATGTTGAAGATACAATAGCACCAATAATCACAATTAGTGGACCTAATACAATGACAATAGAAAAAGATACTTCATATAATGAACCAGGAGTAACAACAACAGCAACTGATTTGAGTGGTTATATAATAAGTGGTAGTGTTGATACATCTACAGTAGGTAGTTATACAATAACATATACAGCACAAGATTTATGTGGTAATACAAGTACACAAGTAACAAGAACTGTTAATGTTGAAGATACAACAGCACCAATAATCACAATTAGTGGAGGTAATACAATGACAATAGAAAAAGATACTTCGTATAATGAACCAGGAGTAACAACAACAGCAACTGATTTGAGTGGTTATATAATAAGTGGTAGTGTTGATACATCTACAGTAGGTAGTTATACAATAACATATACAGCACAAGATTTATGTGGTAATA
>Ga0209503_10000798_pt1 | contig 17374 bp, 10 predicted proteins | sample SouAtlMetagenome_2_FD_187448 | JGI IMG/M metagenome (GOLD analysis project Ga0209503, IMG submission 187448) | Marine eukaryotic phytoplankton communities from Atlantic Ocean - South Atlantic ANT15 Metagenome (SPAdes) (version 2) | ecosystem: Environmental > Aquatic > Marine > Oceanic | place... | reverse complement strand
CGGTGAAGGTGTAGTTCAGATGGAGGATCACAAAGACAATGATTATACTGATATTATCATTAGCGCAAGTAAAGGAAGATTTTATGAGTTAAATGGTAATAGGTGTAAGTTTGTAGTTTCTGGTGGTCCTGCTGTTTCCGTTGCAACTCAAGCTTCACCAACTCAAAATGGTGTAACTTATTCTGGACCGAAGATATTCAAATATAATCATCCGGCATGGAGTAAGTTTATGAATAGAAATAATATATCTCCATTCTTACCTCCACTTGGTGCAGAAAATCCAGATATAATAGGAAATAAAACTTTTGTATGGTCTAATGTAAACTTCTTTGATAATGGTAGATATGAATTTCAATTCCAAGCAGATAATTCATGTATATTGTTTATTAATGGAAAAAGAGTTTTAGATTCTAAATCTTTTAGAGGAGAAGCAACCAGTCAGTTTGTTGATTTGAGTGCAGGGAGATATGAGGTTAAAGTTCTGCTGTTGAATGATTCTGGAGCAGGAATTGTATTCAATAATAATCCAACAGGATTTGCACTCAAGATATTTAAGGATGTCAAGATTGTTACATCCACTCCAGCATGGACAACAAATCCACTCTGTGCATCTGCGATTATAATCCCACCACCATGTCCGAAAATTGTAAAGGGACAAGGTGTTGTCACAGATATTATTCCGTTAGAACCTGGTAATGGATTTCCACAAGTGCCATCATCAGGTCCACCAGTTACGTTAGTCTTGAAAGATATTGTACCAATATCTCCTGGAATTAATTATGAACCCGGTGATTTAATTCTTATTGATGGCAAACCAGTCACACCAATATTTGGACCTTTTGGTCAGGTGGAGGGTATTGAACCGGTCAATTACTATGGATTTACTGCCTATCCAAATATAACATTACCATCTGATACTGGTGTAGGATTTAGAGGAAGACCTGTATTTGAACCAGTAATTGTTCCAGAACTTGTAATACCAGATGATCAACTTCTTCAAGTTACAGATCTGGTTGGACTTAAACAAACTGGATATGTCAATGGAAAACCATATTATGGATCTACATTCTCTAGAGATGGTATTCTTTATGCCGGTGTCTATGAGACCACTGGTGACCTCATTCAGGTCTATGCAACCCTTCAGGAGAGTATTGACGGTCAGGTCACTACAAGGGCATCTGCGATCCTTAGACAGGGTTCTGATGTTAACAGTAATGATCCACGACTTAACATTCCTAACACCCCAGACAATCTTGTTTGAGGTGTTAAATAGTCATGCACTTTAGTAAGTAAAGATGTCAACAGCGGGTAATAGTGAGAGTTCTCTTAACAGAGGTTCTGAAGGTAATAATCTAAAGAAGACCTACACCACCGTCAAATATTCCAATGATCATGGATCAATTTCGTTTGGACATATTGATAAGAAAGCTGATGTAATATCGGATGTGATGCTTCGTGGGTCTGATGGTGAACACTTTTTCTCCCTTGATAAAGATGATAAGAGAAAAGGTTGGACCACATCAATGTCTCCTGGAAACTTTCAAGTTGAATGTGGAAGTAATAGGACAAAGGATGATGACACTTGCATGATAAATGCAAAGAATGGTAATATTGACATTATTGCATCTAATGGTAAAATAAGATTACAAGCAGATAGTATTGAACTGGTTGCTGTTGGTGACAATAGTGAGGGTAACATAAAATTAGAGGCAACAGAAACTATCAGTCTGGATGCTACTAAAATCATTGCAAATTCTAAAGCAACGACGAGGATTGCGTCATCTGGAGTGGTTGATGTTGCGGCTAATAGTTGTCTTAAGATGTATGGATCTATTATTCGTGGAGTTAGTGATGCATGTGCTGTCAAAGACAGTAAAGTTGGTGGGAAACGTATTGTTGAATCTAATACTCAGGCATCTGGTTTTTCGAGTTTATAAGGAGCAAAAATGTCATTTAACTTAGACGATGCCAATATTGGCGGACAAATCAAATGTGGCACTGGCATCTTCCCTGCTATTGGTGAGGGTGTCACTAGGATAAATGGGTCAGCTGGCATTGAAGGTCCTATGGTTGTTGGATCACCAACACATTTTCCAGTTCCATTTGCAGGAACAAATATTGGTCCTTTAACTAACAGTGATGGTGCCTTCTGCTTTGCACCGGGGTCTTTGCCACTTGGACTAAGTAATCCATATTCATTGATGGTATCTCCAAATTGTGGAGTTCTTGGTAATCTTGATGTGAATTTCAGACTTCAAGTAGGAGGTCCAATTTTTGGTCTTTCAGTTGCAGATTTTAGAGGTAATGTTTTAGCAGCAAAGAAAGACTTTGATATTCCTCACCCAACAAAAGAAAATTGGAGACTGCGACATGTAGCTCCAGAAGCACCAACAGCAGATGTCTACGTAAGAGGCAGAGTTACAAATAAAACCGAGATCATATTGCCATTATATTGGAAGGATCTGGTTGACTGGACCACAATTACAGTTAACTTAACTCCGATAGGTGCTCATCAAAATATCATCGTTAAGCGAATTGATGAAGAGAAAGTATATCTTCAAGCACATGGAGGTATGCCAATTAATTGTTTCTATCACATCTATGGTGAGAGGCAGGACTGTGAAAGAAACATAGCAGAATATGAAGGAACATCTCCCGAGGATTATCCAGGAGACAACAGTCAATATTTACAATCAGGAAAAGTTTAACGAGGTTTAATTATGGCAGAACCAGCAAAGGAATTTATTCCCTCACCAAGAACACAAGACTGCACCAAAAAACCGGGTGGGTGGGGTGTACCAATGACCGACTATGAGTATATTTGGTTTAGCAATAAAGGAGAGGATGATTACCCAGAAGAAGCCTGTCTTCCGTATTATCATAAAGTTGCACAGATTGATTTTTTAAAAATAAATACAGAAATTAATGGTGCCGGTCAAATTGATATTCAAGGTCCTATTACTAGTGCCACTGAAGTTACTGCTAATGGTATCACACTGACCAGTAGAAAACCATTCGATATTCCTCACCCAACAAAAAAAGGATATAGACTTCGCCATGTTTGTTTGGAGGGTCCAGAGTCTGGTGTTTATTTTAGAGGCAGATTAACTGGTAAAAATATAATTGATCTTCCAGATTATTGGCAACGACTTGTTGATCCAGAGACAATCACAGTCAATTTAACTCAAATTGGATCATCTCAAGATTTGATTGTCGAAAAAATTGAATGGGGAAAAAAAATTATAATTAAGTCTGGTAGTGGAACAACAATCGATTGCTATTATATTATCCATGCAGAACGATCTGACGATGAAAAGTTGATCGTAGAGTATGAGGGAACATCTATTGATGATTATCCAGGTGACAATTCAATTTACAGTATCAATAAGTAGGAGATAAATCATGGCACAATTTTATTACGTTATAGATACATCGATTACAGATGATGCAGGAGTATCAGTTGGACAAACAACTTTTGATTTACTTACAACTGAGAGAACTAGACATGGTGTTATTCCCATCACCGCACAATTTGGACTTTGGCATGAAGAGGATGGTATAAATCACTTACCAAATTATTCTGCAACTGGTATTACAACGAATAGGCCCGTAGAAGTTAATAATAATCTAACCGTTACCGGTAATATAAATGTCGTTGGTCTTTCAACAGCAGAAACTTATATCGTTGGCGGTGTTCAGTCCGTTGCACAAGAATCAGGAACTAGATCTGTAGATGCTGCTACTACGCAGATGCTTTATCTTGCAGGAAATTATGTTACTGATGCCAGTACTCAAAACATAGTATTTTCAGTTTCTAATTTAGAGAGTGGAAGATCTGTTGATTTGTATGCAAGAAACACAGCGACGTGTGCTTATACAGTAACTCTTCAAGCAAGCACATCATCTAGTGGTTTTACCGCAGTAAGATTTTCAAATGCTGGTGCCACTGATCTTGCTTCATTTACACTAGTCGCTCCTGGTGGTGGAGGTCCAACTGGTGCTGCTCACATTTGGGTCGCAAATATTGGCGGACAGTTTGTTGCCAGTCTATCTTGACACCGTGCTCCAGGTGTTCTATAATAAGCAGGTAATCAAATGAACCCCATGCAAGACGAGTATCTGACCCGCTGTGTCGTTGATCCCGTGAAGCGTAAGTTCTTCTTGTACTCCAGCGAAGGCGGAGAACGTGTCGTGGATTGTGAAACTACAGATCAATTCATGTCCGTGTTAGAGTTGTGTCGAGCTCTGCTTGATGAAGACACACTTGCGTATGCTAACCCCCTCTGACCAAAATCGACTTTTAATTCCAAAAAAGGGCGAAAAAAAATTCCGGGAAAAAATCGCCCTATTACCTTTTTATGAATAAGTATCCATCAGACTTTTATAAAGAAATTTTAGAGTGCTATGAGTATGAGACCAGAAACCCGACAGTCTATGGAAATGTTATTCGCTGCGAAATGGAACTTACCAAAAGCAGCAAACAATTGCAACTTGACTTTCAAGGAGATGAAAATAACCTTCAATGAGTATTGCGTTTTACACCCACCAATTTATAACGAAGCAGGTGAATTGATTGTCTGATTTTTTGGGAGCGTGGCGGAATCGGTAGACGCACCAGACTTAAAATCTGTTGACTGTAAAAGTCGTGGGGGTTCAAGTCCCCCCGCTCCTATGACCCTAAATATAGTGGGGTAAAATAGAAACCCATGAAATACCACATAGACACGAAATATGCTTGGTATGACCATGAGGGAGAACATTTAGTTTTATTGTATTTAATTCAAAACACACCATTCACTTTTGATGAACTCCCAGAACTTGCCAAACAAAATCCAAGCGTAATACAATTAGCAAATTCATATCCAAGGGTAACTGCGGAGGTTATGTATAGAGCATCAATGTACTTAATGATGGAGGAATGCCATCCAATGATGTATGATCTAGAATTAGAAAATCCTGAATTATTGCCTGTAGACTGATGGTTATAAACTTATGGTATAATAAATCAATGAAAGAGTGGAGATGGACCTTAACCGAAACGGGTCTAATGGATCAACACTCAGGAACTCAGGAAGAACTCCGTGAGGCTATGAATGATGTCGCAACCACCGTAGAATATATACTTGACAAAGAGTTAAAAGAAGAGTAATATATAAAGGTGTGAAGGAAGTGCGAGAAGGGTGACCCTATATAGGGTTGCCCTTTTTTCGTTTGATAAATAATCCTAACAGAACTTATAGTGTAATAAGATGGGTCTTTCCAGATTAGATAATTTTTTAAAATCTACTCGCGGTACTATTCTTTATGTTGATCCTAACAGTTTAGATGCTACCGATAGTATTGAAAATCAGGGTAATTCGCTGACACGCCCATTCAAAACGATTCAACGTGCATTGATTGAATCTGCTAGATTTTCATATCAGAGAGGACTTAATAACGATAGATTTGGTAATACAACAATTCTGCTTTATCCGGGTGAGCATGTAGTAGATAATAGACCAGGTTTTATACCAGATGGGACAAATAATTTTAGATTACGAAACGGGTCAACTAGTAATGATCTTCCTCCATTAGATTTAACATCTAATCTAGACCTGGCATCACCAAATAATGAACTCTTTAAACTTAATAGTATACATGGTGGTGTAATTCTTCCACGCGGTACATCCATCGTTGGTTTAGACCTTCGTAAAACTAAAATTCGCCCCAAATATGTTCCTGATCCAGAAAACGACAATATTGGAAGAACTGCACTTTTTAGAGTAACTGGTGCTTGTTATTTGTGGCAATTCTCCATGTTTGATGGAGATCCAAACGGAGTAGTATATAAAGATTACACATCTAACACTTTTGTTCCTAATTTCTCACACCACAAACTCGCATGTTTTGAATATGCTGATGGTGTGAACAATGTCAATATTAATGACATTTTCCAAACATATTCCACAAACAGAACTGATTTGGATATGTATTATGAGAAGGTTGGTCTTGTATATGGACAATCTTCTGGTCGTCCGATTGAACCCGACTATCCATCAGCAGGACTTGATATTCAACCAAAAATTGATGAATTCCGTATCGTTGGATCTACGGGTCAAAGTGTAGGTATTTCAAGTATCAAAGCTGGCGATGGTGTGACTGCCACCAATATCATTACAGTGACTACATCTTCTGCTGTGGCAGGTCTAGATGTTGACACACCTTTCCGTATTGAAGGACTGACAGCAACTGATTATAATGGACAATTTGTTGTTTCTGAAAAACCATCTAGCACACAAATTAAATATCAAGTCCAAAACGCCCCGACAAATGCTCTACCCACTGTAACAGGATCAACTCTATCGTTGTCATCTGATACTGTAACTTCAGCATCACCATATATCTTCAACATCTCATTGAGATCTGTTTTTGGTATGTGCGGTATGGAAGCAGATGGATCTAAGGCAACTGGATTCAAGTCCATGGTTGTCGCACAGTTCACTGGTATCGGTCTTCAAAAAGATGATAATGCCTTTGTCAAATATAATGAGGATTCACCACCAACTGGAAATTACGATGATAAGACAGTGTCTGGTAATGAAACAATCAGCACTAACTCTAAAGCAAGATATAAACCAACATATAGAAACTTCCATGTAAAGGTTTCAAACAACTCCTTTATCCAGGCAGTTTCTATCTTTGCGATTGGATTTGCTGAACACTTTGTAACTGAAAATGGTGGTGATATTTCACTAACCAACTCTAACTCCAACTTCGGGGCAAATGCTCTGACCTCTGTTGGATTTAGAACAGATGCATTTAGTCAGGATAATCAAGGTTACATCACTCACATTATTCCACCCAAGCAAGTTCCTCTTACAGAGTCATCAATTGAATTCAACTCAATTGATGTTACAAATACGGATAGGGTTGCTGGAGTTGGTTCAACAGGAAATCTCTATCTCTATGAGCAAAATAATATTGATGCTCCACCTGAAAATGTTCTTGAAGGATTCCGAGTTGGTGCAAGGACTAATGATCAGTTAAGAGTTCTTATTCCACAAGGAGGTCAAGTAACTGAATATCTGGCACGTATCGTCATGCCAGATAATACAGAATCTCCAACAACCAGTGCAGAAAAATCATTTGACGTAAGAAGAAGTGGTGTTGGAATTAATAGTATAGGCACTAATAGTGATGGTGGTAATGAAAATGTCATTACATTTACAGCAGCACATAATTTTATTAATGGAGAATCTGTCCGTATTTTAAGTGACACCGGACAATTGCCAGATGGATTGACACCAAATGTAGTTGCATTTGCGATTACAACTGGATCTGGTATCACCACAAATACAAATATTAAACTGGCAAAAACTCTTAATGATGCCATCAATGGATCAGCTCTCACCATTAATGAAAAGGGTGGATCACTTAAGGTTGTAAGTAGAGTATCAGATAAAAATTCTGGTGATATTGGACACCCAGTTCAGTATGATACCACAAATTCTCAGTGGTATGTAAAGGTTGCGACAGCAGCTACGGAAAATAGCATTTATCCAACAATTGTAAGTCTTGGAACCACTGCTCTTGGAGAGGCAACACCAAGAACCTTCATTAAGAGGAGGTCTGATACTAGGTCTGCTCTTGATAAAACCTATAGAATGAGATATGTTCTTCCAGCTGCCTCTGGTGCCGTTGCAAGACCACCAACAGAAGGATTTATCATTCAGGAATCGAATACATCAATCGCATCCACTGATGGAGAAATTCAAACTTACTTTGGTAGTGGTTCACTTACAAATGTAAATCAACAGAGAAACTTTAGATTTATTTCTGGCGCAAGTTGGGATGGAACTAATGTAACTGTCAGTACAGAACTTCCACATGATCTCAAAGTTGGATCTCAGGTCGAACTTAATAATATCACTAGCACAAACAATACGACTGGTGCTCAGAATAGTGGATTTAACAGACAATTTGTTGTTACCGGAATTTCAAGTGCGAAGAGTTTCACTGTCGGTTTGACCACGGATCCAGGAACATTTAATAATGATACGGATAATAGAACTATTTCACTTCCATTCTTTAAGAGAAAGAGATATTCTGATATTTACTATGTTTATAGATTATCAGAAGCTCAAAAGTATATTAATGGCGAACAAGATGGTATTTACTATGTAAGTGTTCTTAACTCATCAAACACTCCAACTGTAGCGCCTTTCACTGAAGAGAAATTATCTCAACCAGTGAAGGAACTTTTCCCACAAACTAGCAGAGATAATCCTGTTTCTGACCCAGATCCATCCAGATGTTTTGCAGCATCTAGTTTGATTGGACTTGTTGATACGAATGATCCTAGAAATAGTATTACAAAAGAAACTGTTGATAGATTTAATGATGATAAAAACATTGGTGTTGGCATCACTGATGTGTTCTCCGTAACTGGAGCAGCACACACCATTCACTCCGAGTATGATCATGGTTTGAATAGAGTTACTCAACTCTCTATTGTTAGTGGTGAAGAAGGTGCTGGTTATGGATCTGGAACTGCTGGAGATGTTTATAATGCACAGTTAGTTTCAATTGGATCATCAGTTACAGGTAAACATGCAACAGCAAAACTGACTGTTGATGGCACTGGAAAAATCACTACCGTTAAGGTAATGGATGGTGGTAGTGCATATGGTATTGGTAATACCATGAACGTTGTTGGTGTTGCAACTACATCTGGATTTACTCAAGCAGTTGTTAGAGTTGATAAAATTTATAATAACATCGGTGATACGATGAGAATTGTTGGAGTCAGATCTGACGCATATGATGATTATAATCAACTTTATAGAATTACTGATGTTCAAATTGGATCCGCAACTACAGTTACAGTTGCTGCGGCATCGTCTATTTCCGCAGGTAAAATATCCAATACAGTTACTGGCGTTGGTGTTACACTAACATCTGATGCATATTTCTATGTAACTGGTGAAACAGTAAATGTTAATACTTTCACATATACTGGTAGTTCTGGTATTGCAACGCTTACTACTTTCAATAAACATGGATTGGCAGTTGACAGGAAAGTAAGACTTGCTGGTGCAGGACAAACGCAATATAATGGATCGTTTGTTGTTACTAAAGTCAATTCTCTCACATCTTTTGAAGCACAACTTGGTGTTAGCACTTTAGCTCCAACAGCAACCGGAACTATCTTTGCATTACCAGAAGGATTTACATCAAACAATGGTAATATTACTGTTGAGGATGAAAATCTTGGTGGAAGAATGATTCCAACTTATGCTGGAATTACCACAACTTTATCATCTTCAATAGCAAATGCGTCCACTGATCAAATTTCCATACAGAATATAGGAGACCTTGATATTAACATTGGTGATTATCTGATGGTTGATGCTGAGTTGATGAGAGTTAAGACAACCACCACTGGATCAAATCCATTGTTTGTTTTCCGTGGTATTCTTGGTTCTGAAGCAACTTCTCATACAATCAACTCTGTTATCAGAAAAGTTAAAGTTGATCCAGTTGAGCTTAGAAGACACTCTATCATTCGTGCTTCTGGTCATACGTTTGAGTATGTTGGATTTGGTCCTGGTAACTACTCTACTGCATTCCCAGATAAGCAAGATCGTGCAATCTCTGTTGATGAAGAACTCTTAGCACAATCTGCAAAGAGAGAGGGTGGAATTAACTTCTACACTGGAATGAACGATAAGGGTATTTCATACTCTGGTAATAAGCGTCTCAGTACAATCACAGGTAGAGAAGAGATCTTTGATACACCAGTTCAAAGTGTTGAGGGTGAGGACATTGCAGAACTTCCAAACCTGAACGTTATTACTCCTATTGAATTGGTTGCAGACCGTTCAATTACAGTTGAAGGTGGACCTGATAATAAAGTTATCTCTAAATTCAACGGACCACTTGTTATTAACAACAAACTGACTGTTAACTCCTCTAGAGGACTTGAATCAAATAATTTATTCTTGCAAGGTGATGCAACTGTATCAAGAAACTATACTGTCGGCATATCAGTTCCTGTATTGGCAGGAAATCCAGGTAATGTTGTTTGGAAAGCAAATCCAACTCAAGGTAATACTTGGGGATATGTTTACACGACTGATAATGCATGGCGAGCCATGGCACCAATCAGTTTGGAGAGAGATTCCTCAACCTTCATCTTTGATAGAGTTGGCATCGCAACTACAAGTCTCGGAGAATCCACTATTCAAGTTGGATCTGGAACAAGTTTAGTTGATATTGATGGCACTGGTGGTGTTGGTATTGGTTCCACTGCAAATGGATTTAAACTTCGTGTTGTTGGTGAATCTAAATTTAGTGGTTCTATTGTTGCAACAGCATTTACTGGAGATGGTTCAGGATTAACAGGATTACTAAATGATTCTCTGTTTAGTGGAGTTAGTGCTGGACTTGGAACTGGCATTCATCCTGTTGATAACCTTAATGTTGGCATTGGAACAACCAGACCACTAACTGATGTTAATCTAACTGTTGGTGCTGTCGGTTCTTCAGGAACCACGATGCATGTCTTCTCTGAAGCGAAGTTTGCTGGTATTGCCACTGTAAATGATCTTACGGTTACAGGATTTAGTACTGTTGTTGGTAACTATGATATTCAGAATTCTTCTGGTAAGATTACTGCTGGTATTATTACCACAACCACTCTAAATGTAGGTGTTGCTGGAACAATCATTACTACGCAGGTTGGATTTGGATCGGTTGGTATTGGATCTACACTTCCATCCGCGATGCTTGATATTGTAGGACATACAAAACTGAAGACTTATTCAGAGAATGTTGAAGCACTGACTATTACATCAAATGCAGTTACAATTGATCTTGCTAAAGCACAATCATTTACTCTTACTGCGAGTGATGATGTAGATGAATTTGTAATTCAAAATCCACCATCAGGATCTACGTCATTTACAATCAAAATTACTCAAGACTCAACTGGTGGTCGCTCTGTTGGCATAGATACATTCAAGGACAATGGTGGAACTACAATTCCAGTTTATTGGCCTGGAGGAGGTGTCTTACCAATAGTTACAACAACTGCTGATAGAACGGACATTTATTCCTTCAGAACATTTGCTGGTGAAAGTATTACAACTGCTGGACTATATGGTGTTGTAGGAGGACAGAACTTCGCCTAATGGATAATATAAACTACAGAGGGATCCCAACATCCCTTTTTCTAAACGGACCAAAACTGGGGATCGTCACTGATCCTCAGAGCACATTAGGAGCTATTGGTGTTGCAACATTCACTGGTATTGCAACAGCATCATTTCCAAACCCAACTGATGGAGTAAATGATGGATCTATCGTCTTTAAATGGTATTTTGATGGATCTAGAATTTTAGATACTTCCGAGGACAGTAATAGTAATGCTGCGATTATTGGATTTAGTTCTGCAACAGGAACAGGATCAACAATTACAGTTAGTGGATTGACAGGTGATGACACTGGTAAGGAAATATATTTTGAAGCAGATTATATTCCCACAGCATATTCTCAACCAACAGGATCAGTAGTTACAGCAGGCACTGCAAGATCAACAGGAAATGCATTTAATGAACCACTTCAATCTGGTATTGCGACATTAACTCTTGCACCAGTTATTGAAATCACATCTCAACCTGAGGATCAGGTTATTGGAGAAACTTTTGAAGCAAGTTATTCTATTGCAGCAAGAACAACTCCTGGAAACGGACCTGTAGAATATCAGTGGCAACTTAATGGTAATGATTTATCTGATGGAACAACCACTACGACAATTTCTAGTCCGACAGTTGGTCAGATAAAAGTCACTAATAATGTTGACAATACTGAAGAAATTATTGATTTTAGTAAAGTATCTTCTTATGACGATTTTGTAACATATAGAACATATACTCTTGTTGCAAACGCAGACATAAAGACTAAGATATTTGCTACTGGTGCAGGTGGTGGTGCATCTGTTTTAAGATCTGTTGCAGGTGGAAACGGCGGAGAAGTAAACGGAGAATTTACTTTTGTAAAAGATCAAGCATATGAATTAATTATCGGTGAAGGGGGAGATCCTGGATCCATTAGTAGACTATCGTTCTCTCAAGGTGGAGTTGGTGGTGGCGGTGCTAATGAGGGTGGAAATGGTGGCAGTTACACTGGATTATTTTTAACCGGTAGTCCACGGCATAGTAAATCTATCTTGGTTGCTGGTGCTGGAGGAGGGGGTGATATCAATGCTGCCGGTCGTGGCGGCGCTGGTGGTGGAATTGTTGGTGGTAGTGCTAACGGAGGTGGTAGCGGTGGAACACAATCTGCAGGAGGTGCAGGTGGTGGAAGTGCAAATGATGGAGGAGCACTTTCTGGTGGTAATGGTAATGCAGGCGGTGGAGCAGGATATTATGGAGGTGGTGGTGGAACCACCGCAGCAGGTGGAGGAGGTGGAGGTGGATCTTCATTCTTCGACCCAGCATTAATCACTAATGGATCTACAACTACAGGTGCCGGTGGTGCTGGAGGAAATAATAGAGATGGAAGAACTGTAATACGAACAGCATATGATGGAAGACCAGAAGCTGGAGCACCAACATATGAAAGTGTGGGTGGAGATGGTTCATTTAGAATAGAACTAACAAGTGAGTCTGCTTTTCCGACTGGGGATGAAATTTGTGTGGTAACGAGTAATGATGCCAGCAATAATGATGGTAGCATAGATGCAATTGTAGACTCTACAATACCTGGAGTAGATCCAGGTGGAATTGCTGGCAGTGGAATTTATTACGTATATACGGGTGAACAAGAGTTCGTTAAAGTAAACTTTGCAACTACACAGACAGGAGTTACAGAGATAAAAATAAACGGGGGAGCATACACTAGAGGTCAACTGTATAATCTTTACATAAACGACGAGTTAGTGCTTTCCAATAGACTAACTCTTCATTTGTGGTCAGATGACACACTTACATTAGGCCAATCATATGATATAGATTCTATTAAAATTGAAGGTAGAGATGGATATGCTATCGGTAACTTAAGATTTAATGGTACAACAGTTACTGGGGACATTGGAAGATGTGCATTTCAAACGGATAAAGAAGTTACTACCACAATATCTGGATCACAAACTGATAATTTGAAGATCATTTCAAATGGCACAGGGTCTGGAGTTATTCGTTGTAAGGTTAGTGCAACTGGAGTTCAAGAATCCCCTGTTTTTTCTAGAAGTGTAAGTTACTATGTTGTAGATATACGAAATGTAATTAAAATCGAACAGTATGATTATGCAAATGAAACAGCAACTCTTTCGGAAAATAATTTAAGTGATGGCAGTTTATCATTATCTTATGATACTCATCCGGGTAATGCCATATGTTTATATGCAGGTGAAAAAGATATTGACGTAGAAGTTGATATGTATGGTGGAATTGGTGTTGATCAGAGTGGAAGAGGTGGTGAAGGTGGATATTCAAAGATTAGATTTACGATGGCAAAGGATGAGGAGTATGTTCTCACTGGATTATTTGATGCAGTGGATGCACCTTTCTTGTATAGAAAAGGAACTCTAATTGCGGTTGTTGGTGGAGGTGGTGCTGGTGGAGCTATAAGTGGTAAAGGTGGAGATGGTGGTGGTATAAATGTTGCAGGTGAAGATGGAGATGGTGGATCTGGTGGACCATTATTTGAGGCAGGAACTCTCCCTTCTGATGGAATTTTTGGTGATAGAAATAGTTTAACTCCTGTTACTCCAGACACTAAGCGAACATCACTAGTTAATGGAGAGTATTTGGGTGGGAGAACCTTACCATGTGCAAGGGGAGATTACTGGAGAGATCAGGGAAAATCACCTTGCGAGGATCTTGGAACCATTAAGTTTAGAACTCCAGATGGAACAGAAATATCTAATACTGCAGAAATTGCAAGAGGATATAAATCTGGTTATAATATCATTCAAACATCATCTGGTAGTTTGGGAACCGCAACAGCAAATAGTGGATCTGGTGCAACTGGTGGTGCTTCTGGGCAAAACAACTCAGCTGGTGGTGGTGGATCAGGATATACTGATGGTTCTGTGACTATTGTTGATACTCAACTTGGCGGTAGCACTGGTAAAGCAAGAATTAACATTAAACTTGCTAGTGGTGATTTCTTCATTGATAATGAAGGTAGAATTCTTATTCTCTCTGTTGCGGGTGTTAGTGTAACTAATCTGACACAAAAAACTGGCAGAGTTCTTCCTACAGATAAGGGTCACGTTATTGATGATGCCAGATGGCAGAATTTCTTAGATCTTGCAAGAGATGGCATTCAAAACTATAGATTAACTGCTACTGCATGGTCAAACGACGGAAACTCGAACAAGCTTGTTCTTGCAAGCGAATTTAATATTCATACGATGATGAATGCAAACAGAGTGCCTCTGAGAACAAGTTTGGCCGACTGGGGCGGTACTGGCCCATATTATCTTGCTTGGGATGAAGACACAGGGCAAACAGCAAGTGGTAGTGATTACTCCCTATTATGGTACGTTAATCCTGGTGGATTTGGATATTATGAACACTCTGAAAATCCATTCTTTAAATCTGTGCCCGGTACAATACATTCAGTTGGTAGTGCTCAGTGGTGGATCCTCCCTCCAGGAGTTCCAGACTTCTCCTAGTATAAATAATAAAAAATAAGCGGGGGAGAGTGAACCCGAATGGCAGTCAATAAGAATTTTGTTGTCAAAAACGGGCTAGAAGTAGCAACAGATGTCATTCTGGCAAATGCTTCTACCAAAAATGTCGGTATTGGTTCTACCCAACCAGAGTTCACCTTGGATGTCCGAGGTGGTATTGGTGTTACTGATCTTCAAGTTACTGGTTTCTCTACCTTTACTAAAGATGTTCAGGTAGGGGCATCTGGTAGTGTCTTCTATGTAAGCAACTCCTCCAATAATGTTGGTGTTGGAACATCAGTTCCTAATCCAATTTATACTTTGGACGTGCGGTCTCCAGTTTCTACTGGACAGACTGCACTTTATGTTTATGGTGACATGCGTGTCACTGGTGATATCAATCTTGATGATCTTACCCTTGATGATGCATCTATTCAAAACCTCACAGTTACTGATACTCTTCATGTAACTGGATTGACGACATTCGTTGGTTTCACAACCTTTAATGATTATGTCTTCATTCAAGATGGATTGAATGTTGCTGGTGTCATCACTGCAACATCATTTGTCGGTGAAGGTCAAATTGGTGTTGGTTCTGAAGGAACCTTCATCGGAACTGGCGTTACGATGGTTGACTTCAAATCATCCAATGCACTAAACACTGTTGATTTATCATCAGGAATTGCAACAGTTACTGTTACGACTGGTGCTTCCATTGGTCTTGTAATCGCTCTCGGCGGTTAATTTAGTAAATACTCATAACACTTAAAAAAGATGGCAGAAGCATTTTCAAATAAAGTAGCGAGAGCTGCGGGTATTGTAACTAGTTACAGTGGGAGCACGGTAGCTGCGGGAAGCACTGCCATTACAGTTACCGCACTGACCGGTATTGGTGTTTCTTTCCTGGTTGATAATCAAAACTTTATTGCTGGAACGAAGGTTGTTCAAACACTTCCAGTATCTGGTGGAGTAGGCACTGTATTTACTGATAGAAATTCTACAAATACTGTATCTGCAACCAGTCAGACTGTTAGATTTCTTGGACCAACGACAGCATATACTTCTCCTTCTGGCACGAAGAGTATTATCATCGGCGGAACGTTTGCAAATAATACAAGCAACTCAGTAAATCTCTCAGTTGAGATTTATGACAGTAGTGTTGGAGTTACTTCTACAGGATCAGCAGCAATCGCAAGTAAAATTCCTATTCCTGCAGGAAGTTCTTTCGTTATCTCCGATACAGGTAAAACGCTTTTAGAGTCTACGGATGAACTAAAAGTTTATTGTGATAGTGAAGGAGCAGTTGATGTAAGTCTCAGCATTCTGACAGGAGTTAACTGATGGCAGATAGAAGCGGTTATATCGGAAGAGCACCTAGTGACTCAGCAGTCACAGTTGCGAGACAAACTTTTTCACCTACTGGAGTTACAACTGACTTCACTTTTGTGTCTGGTTATGTTCCAGGATATTTTGACATCTTTATTAATGGTGTAAAGATGATCGAAGGAAGTGACTATACTTCCACGGATGGATCAACTTTTTCAATATTAAATGGTGGTGCAGATAATGGTGATGTAATTGAAGGTGTTGCCTATAAAGCATTTAATGCAGCAACCGCTACGATTGGAATTAATTCTTCAGGAACTCCTATCGGTAGTGTCAATGCACTCAACTTTGTCGGGACAGGAAATACCTTTGCATTAAGAGGTAGTTCTATTGACATCAGTATCTCTGGTGGTGGTGGTGCAGGTGCTGGTGGAACATGGTCTAATTACGATAGTAATGTTGGAGTTAGCACCACAAAGAAAGTTAAGATTGAAAATAACTTAGAAGTTACTGGTGTTACCACATCAACCGGTGGATTTGTTGGTAATGTAACTGGAACGGCGACTGGATTATCTGGTTCTCCAAATATTACCATCAACAATCTCACTGGTGTTGCTGCAACATTTACGGGTGTTTTAACATATGAAGATGTAACCAACGTTGATTCTGTTGGTATTGTTACTGCAAGATCTGGTTTAAGAGTTGTTGGTGGTGGAATTACAGTAACGGGCATCTCTACTTTCTTTGGTAATGTAGATCTTGGTGATAATGATAGATTAAGATTTGGCACTGACGCTGACGGCGTAGAAATTTATCATGATGGAAGCAATAGTTATATATTAAATGATGGAGTTGGTAGTCTTTTAGTAAACACGGACGATTTCTTCATTAAATCATCTGACAATTCGCAGTCAATGCTAAGAGCAGGGACTACGGACGTAGAACTCTATTATGGCGGCAGTGAGAAACTGGCAACCGTAGATAATGGCGTAAATGTTACTGGTGCTGCATCAGCAACAGCATTTGCAGGATATGATTATCTACGAGCACCTTTTGGTAGCACGGTTACATTCACTGTTACAGTAGCTTCCAAAACAGCAGCACACAGATATAATGGAACAGGTAGTGGTAACGCTTATTTGATAGATGGGGTTCAGTCACCATTCCTTACATTAACACCTGGTAGAACTTATAGATTTACGAATGATAATACGGGGAGTCATCCTCTCAAATTTTATCTTGAAGCAGACAAAACAACATTATACTCCACAGGTGTAACCTTTGATAATGCTTACACTGAAATTGTAGTAAGTGACAGCACACCAACAGTTCTTCATTATCAGTGTACCAATCATGGTTACATGGGTAATGCAGTACAAACTAATTCCA
>Ga0209503_10000797_pt1 | contig 17377 bp, 10 predicted proteins | sample SouAtlMetagenome_2_FD_187448 | JGI IMG/M metagenome (GOLD analysis project Ga0209503, IMG submission 187448) | Marine eukaryotic phytoplankton communities from Atlantic Ocean - South Atlantic ANT15 Metagenome (SPAdes) (version 2) | ecosystem: Environmental > Aquatic > Marine > Oceanic | place... | reverse complement strand
ATCTACAGCAAAAACACCAGTTCCAATTTCATACATTCCCATTGCACCAGCTACTAATGGAACATTATCTACTATTGCAGACAATAATCCAATGATGATGTTTATAGCATAAATATTTCCATCAAAGGTGTTATCTAAAATTATGGCCATATCGTTTAAGTGTCCCATACTTTGTAAAGATGCTACAGCCAATAAAATTCCTAAAAAGAAAAATATAGTAGGAACATCTACTTTTTTTAGAACGCCGATTACTGTAAGTTCAGACTTAGCTTCGTAGTTTTTACTTCTATGTAACAGTTCTGTTGTAAGCCATATTACTCCTAAACTTAAAAGGATTCCAATGTAAGGTGGTAGGTGAGTTACTGTTTTAAAAACAGGCACAAATAATAATCCAGCAACACCTAAAAAGAAAATAAATTTTCTTTCAAATGGAGTGGTAGGGTTCATAATGTGCTCTAAGGCTTCACTATCTGAAGGTCTTTCGATATTACCTTTTAGTTTAAACGTTAAGTATATCAATGGAACAATCATACAAACTATTGAAGGAACTATTAGAGAGGTAATAATATTGGCCGCTGTTACTTGCCCTCCAATCCATAACATAATTGTTGTTACATCACCAATCGGTGACCAGGCGCCACCAGCATTAGCTGAAATGATTATCATACCAGCAAATAACCACAAATCTTTTTTGTCTTCAATGAGTTTTGTTAAGAGAGCAGACATAACAATAGCTGTAGTTAAATTATCTAGTGTTGCTGAAAAGAAAAATGACAAAACACATAGAATCCACATTAACTTAACTTTATTATTAGTTTTAATTCGGTCAGTAATCACCGAAAACCCTTGATGGGCATCTACCAATTCGACAATAGTCATGGCGCCTAAAAGAAAGAATAGAATTTGTCCTATTTCTGCTAAATGATGTGATAGTTCATAAAGCACAAAATTCTTTTTGACATATTCAAGATTTTGAGCGATAAACTCACTAGTGTAGTTGAGGTCTTTTGTTTGGAAGTAGGTTAAGAATTTGCCGAAATTATCGGAGTTGATATCAATTTCAAACAAGCCTAATGCAAAAATAGCCCAGCAAAGCGAACCAGCAAGTAAAGCAGATGCAGCTTTGTCTATTTTTAAATTGTGTTCAAAAGCAATTAGCGTATATCCTAAGATAAAAACCACTAACATTGAAAGGTAAATCATTGATTGTATTTGTGTTGGTTAATTTATTTTTGCAAATATACTGTTGTAGATGGAAAAGCAAACTCACAATCGTTATTCTTTACTATTTCCATAATTTTAAAATTGATATCCTCTTTGACATCTATGAAATCGTCCCATTTTGTCGAATTAACATAGTATAAAATCATAATGTCTAGTGAACTTGCTCCAAACTCTTGGAATTTTACCCTTCCTTCTTGGTCAGTTCTGGAATGTTCATTAATTAATATTTCGATTTCCTTGACTACTTTTTTCATTTGGTCAATGGTAGTATCATAGGTTAGACCTATGTAGAATCTTGCTCGTCTAACTTTTCTTTTACCAAGATTGTCCAGTTCAGCAGATATCATATTCTTATTGGGGACAGTGACAATACTTTTGTCGAAAGTGCGAATACGAGTCGAGCGAAAGCCTACTTTTTCGACTGTGCCGGTGATACTTCCTGTAGATACTAAGTCACCTACTAAAAAGGGTTTGTCAAAAAATATGGTAAATGAGCCTAATAGGTTTTCTAAACTTTCCTTAGAGGCCATTGCTATTGCTATACCTCCAATACCAACACCAGCGGCTAAGGCAGTAACGTCAACATCAAAGATTTTACTTAATATTATAAAGAATAAAATAATATAAACGGCAATTTTACCCAATTCAATAACAAAAGGAATCAATTGATCGTCCATTTTACTTTCTGTAACCTTAGCTTTATTTAGAAAAACAATGCCAAAATAATCGACAAAACGTAATGCAATTTTGGAAACAGCAAACAATACTATTATGCTAAAGGTTTTACTTAGTATTAGACTTATGTTAAAATTTTTAGTTTCAAAATTCAGCTCTTGAGGAAATGCAATGTTAAGTGAGCCTAAATAAATGAACATTAGCAATACAAAAAAACCTATTGGTTTAATCAGTAATTCATTGAAGGTCTTAATATCTATAGATATATCTCTGTTGAGCACTCTATACATGAAATGGCTGAGGTATTTAGATATAATACGCTTAAAAAGCAGTCCAAATATTACAAAGCCTAAAAACCAGCAATAATTTTCTAATGAATTGCTTAATAATTGTTGATGTAAAATTTCTTGAAAGTCCATTGGTTAAATGAGTTGGTTAAGTGCGATTTCAAAGGCAGTTTTTGAAATATCTGTCTTTGATGAATTAAATTGGTGTGTTTCTTTCAAGGCTTTCATGATGGTTGCTGAGGTATCTTCGAAAATAGCTGTATCAGTCATTTCACTATTTGGATTCATAAGGTAGGCAAATACTCTAGCCATACCACAGTTGGCGATGAAGTCAGGTAAAACACTGACTCTTTCATCTGCAAATTCTCCGATGCTACCAAAGAATATTTCTTCGTCGGCAAATGGCACATTAGCACCGCAAGAGATAACATCTAATCCTCCAGAAATCATACGTTCTAAATGGTCTTTTTTAATTAGTCTTGAAGCTGCTGCAGGAATAAATACATCAACTTTCATGTCCCATATTTTAGCGTTTATATCATTAAAGGGTAGCATATGCTTGGCGTTCAGCTTATTGCCTTTTTTATTGATAAATAACTGACGAATTTCTTCGAAAGTAAAGCCGTTTTCATTTATTAGACCACCTTCTTGGTCAATGATGCCAACAATTTTAGCTCCTAATGCTGCTTGATAAAAGGCTGCCGCAGAGCCCACATTTCCCCAACCTTGAATGATTACCCTTTTATCAGTTAAACCTTCATTGTGAAGACGGTAAAAGTGATTTACTGCTTCTGACACTCCGTAGCCAGTAATCATATCTGCAACGGTATATTTTTTTAATACTTCTGGAGTTAGGCTAGGCTCGGTAATTTCTAACAAGACTCCATCTTGTAGTTGTTTGATGATGGTTTTTTTCTGTTCTTCAGAAGGTTTGAAGTGACCATTGAATACACCTTCTTGAGGGTGTTCTACACCAAGATCTAGGGTGATTGGAATGACTTCATGTATTTCATCAACATTTAAGTCGCCTCCAGTACCATAGTAATTTTTTAGTAGGGGAGTAATGGCGGCATACCATCTTTTTAAAACGCCTTCCTTTCTGGGGTCTTTGGGGTCAAAGTTTATGCCAGATTTAGCGCCGCCAATCGCTGGACCAGCGACTGTAAACTTAACTTCCATAGTCTTAGCAAGAGAAACAACTTCATGTTTATTAAGTCCTTTTCTCATTCGTGTGCCACCACCTGCGGCACCACCACGAAGTGAATTGATGACGACCCAGCCTTCAGCTTCAGTTTGGCTATCACTCCATTCAAAAACAACCTCGGGTTTTTTGTTTTCGTATGCGTTTAATAATTTTTTCATTGAAAGTAAATTACAGCAAAAGTAATTAATTATTAGGCAAAGTACTTACCTACGACGGAATTACTTTTAGCACCTGTAACGGAAGCCAAACAATTGATTTGATTTTCTTTATTAAGCACACCCAAAAATCCAAATATCATGGCTTCTTTATATTCTATAAGTTTTTTATTACCTAAGATAAAATGGGCTTGAGAATTTGCCGTAATCCTTTGCATAAGGAAAGTGTTCAATGCACCACCTCCTGTTACTAGACATTGTCCTGACTTGATACAATCAGTAATTTGAATGGCTATGTGTTCAACTACTGTTCGTATAATTGTAGCAGTACTTTCGTTATATTTTTTTAGGATAGGTATAAAATCTTTTTCTAGCCATTCTTTACCTAAAGACTTCGGAGGCAATTGTTGGTAGTAGTTGATGGCGTTTAGTTCTTTCAAGAGCTCATAATTTATACTTCCCGTTCTGGCAATTTGCCCTTCATTATCGTATTCCTTACCCAGTTGATTGGCATATTCATTAAGTACGATGTTTACAGGGCATATATCATAGGCTTGTCTCAATCCATCATTATTAAATGAAAAATTGCTGAATCCACCTAAGTTCAGACAATAATCGTATTCACTAAAAAGTAATTCATCTCCAACAGGCACTAGTGGTGCACCCTGACCGCCAAGTTCTACATCCAGAGTTCTAAAATCACAAACTACAGGAATGTTCAATTGTGTGTTTATAATTTTTCCATCACCAATTTGTAGTGTGATGCCTTTTTCGGGCTGATGCAAAACGGTATGTCCGTGCGAACAGATTAAATCCACTTGCAAGTTATTTTTAAAAATAAAATCGCTCAATAATTGGGATAGATAAATAGCATATCGTTTGCTAAATTCTTGAATTTCATATAGGGGCTTAAGGTGTAATTCTTTCAGTTCTTTTTGCCATTGTTCATCGTAAGGAATCGTTTGACATACGCCTAATTGATATTGCCAACTTTTGTCGTGATAAAAACTAACAAAGGCAAGGTCCACTCCATCTAAAGAAGTTCCTGACATTAAACCAATCACATTGTGTTGTTTGTAAAAACCCATATTTTAGTTAAAAAGACTATTTTTGAGCTCAAATTTAAACTAACTATGCAAATGAACTTTAATTTAACTGAAGAACATATAATGATTCGTGATGCGGCTAGAGATTTTGCGAAGACAGAATTGCTGCCAGGAGTTATTGAAAGAGATGAAAATCAAACTTTTCCAGCTGAACAAATTAAGAAATTAGGTGAATTGGGTTTTATGGGCATGATGGTTGATCCTAAGTACGGTGGTGCTGGTATGGATACCATTTCATACGTATTGGCAATGGAAGAGCTTTCCAAAGTTGATGCTTCAGCATCAGTAGTTGTTTCAGTTAATAATTCTTTAGTATGTTGGGGATTAGAAAAGTACGGAACAGAAGAACAAAAACAAAAGTATTTAGTTCCTTTAGCAAAAGGTGAAATTATTGGTGCTTTTTGTCTTTCAGAGCCAGAGGCAGGTAGTGATGCTACTTCTCAGCAAACTACAGCAGTTGATATGGGTGACCATTACCTACTAAACGGCACTAAAAATTGGATTACTAATGGCAATACTGCATCTGTTTATTTAGTTATTGCTCAAACAAATCCTGAGAAAGGACATCGTGGCATTAATTCGCTCATTGTTGAGAAAGGTATGCCAGGTTTTGAGGTTGGTTTGAAGGAAAATAAATTAGGTATCAGAGGTTCAGATACTCACTCGCTGTTGTTTAATGATGTTAAAGTACCTAAAGAAAATAGGCTAGGGGAAGATGGCTTCGGTTTTAAATTTGCTATGTCAACACTTTCTGGAGGAAGAATAGGCATTGCCTCACAAGCTTTAGGTATTGCTTCTGGAGCTTACGAATTGTCTTTAGAGTATTCAAAGCAACGTAAAGCATTTGGTAAAGCCATTAGTGAGCATCAAGCTATTGCTTTTAAACTTGCTGATATGGCTACCGAAATTGAGGCTGCCCGATTGTTATGTCTAAAATCGGCATGGTTAAAAGACAACAAATTGAATTTTGATAAAGAAAGTGCTATGGCTAAGGTCTTTGCGTCCGAAGTAGCTATGAAAACTACTACAGAGGCAGTTCAAATACATGGTGGTTATGGTTTTGTTAAAGAATATCACGTTGAGCGTCTAATGAGAGATGCTAAAATCACTCAAATTTATGAAGGAACATCGGAAATTCAACGTATTGTAATATCTCGTTCTGTCCTCAAATAAACATTTTATTATATTTATAAAAAAATTATAGTTTCATTATGAAGAAAATTTTAATTCTATTAATTGGCTTAGTTTCATTGACTATTCATGCACAAACTGTTGAGCAGATGAATAAATATATGAGATTTGTGCCTTCCAATATGAAAGCTTCTGACATTAATCCTTCAGACATTCCTAGTGAAGATATTTTAAGACAAATGGGCCTTTCAGAGGATGAAATTAGTGAAGCTATGGATTATAAATTCCAAAGAGGGAAGTACAATCCTAACTATATAGATACGACAGGTGCTGAAACTAATTTAATGCAATCAGATTTATTCTATGATTCAATGAATGATTCTTTATTTGACTTGAACGATTCCATTATTTATCCTTCAGCCAAAATCTATGGTCAAGATTTTTTCAGAAATAACTCCATTTCTTTCTTTTCTAGAGCCTATGATAATCAAGCACCAGATAATTATCTTTTAGGTGAAAATGATGAGTTAACCATTTCCATTTGGGGACTTGCTGAACACAGTGAGGTTGTTACAGTTAGTGAAAGTGGATATATCAATTCTCGTATTGCAGGACGAATTTATGTAGGTTCTAAAAATCTTAATACGGTTAAATCTTTAGTGAGAAATCGTATGAATTCCTTTTTTGATTTAAAGAAGTCCCAATTCGATTTAACATTAAATTACTCTAGAGTTATTTCTGTAAATATTATTGGAGAAGTCTTTAATCCGGGTTCTTATTCTATTCCAGCTACAAACACTGCATTCAATGCTTTATTAGCAGCAGGAGGCCCAAGTCAAATTGGTTCAGTCAGAAACATATACTTGATGAGAGATGGCAAAACTATAGATTCATTAGATGTCTATAAATTTTTATTTGACCCAAGTACTTCTCAAGATTTGTTTATGCAAAACAACGATTACCTTTATGTTCCAGTGGCTGCCAATGTGGTTGATTTAAAAGGAGAAGTTAACAGACCTTATACTTATGAAGTTAAATCCGGTGATAAGCTAATAGACTTGATAAAATATGCGGGAGGATTCACCAAAATGGCTTATAAAAATGGAATAACAGTTAAAAGAATAGATAATAACTCCGTTAAAACTATTACTGTAGACGAAGTTGGAGCTGATAATTTGAACTTGTTTAATGGTGATGAAATTTTAGTAAATAGCATTCAAGGTATCCCTACAGATTTGGTTTATGTCAATTCTTCGACTGGTGTTTCTGGTGAGTATCAATTCTCAGAAGGTGAAAGAGTTTACGATATGGTTTTGAAGTCTAATTCATTTTCAGATGATTTATTTTTAGAGTCAGCTTATTTAGTCAGAACTTCTGATGACTATACCAAGGATTATATTATTCTTGATATTGGACAAATTATTGAAGAGCCAACTTCAGAATCTAATATTTTAATTCAAGAATATGATGAGCTATTCTTCTTATCGAAGAGGGATTATATGGACGATTTTGAGCTTACAATTTCTGGTGCTGTGAGACTACCCAATACATTTTCTTTTGGAGAGGGCATTAATTTAGCTGACGTATTAATGATGGCTGGCGGTTTGGCACAAGAGGCTTCTGGTGCTAAAATTGATATTTCAAGGATAGTCGATTATGATGCAGAAACAAATCAAATTAAGCCTAAAAGAACTTTAGTTCGTTCATTTGACATTTCAAATGATGGACATTTATGTGATGAGGCTTTGAATTTTGCTTTAGAGCCCTACGACCAAGTTGCTGTTAGAGTTAATCCAGATTATCAAGAAGTAAGAACCATCAAACTAACGGGAGAAGTGCAATTTCCAGGTGTTTATTCATTATTGTCTAAAGATGAAACAATAGCTGAGCTTATTAATCGAGCCGGTGGGTTAAAAAGTAGTGCTGATATGAGTGCTGTGAAAATGTATCGCAATATGAAAGTTGAAGAAAGTCCAGACAATGAAATAGACTTTTTCGAAGATGATGAAGAAATTGTAAATGGTTTTTTCTCGGATGGAGAATTCGTTCAAATTGTTCCTTTGAATGAAGAAAAGGATAAGATTAACAAAGTAGAAAAATCTTATATTGAAAAATATATTCCTATTCATTTAGAGTTAAAGAAAGCAATGAAGTATGACAACTCTAGGTATAATATCGTTCTTAACGATAGGGATAGTATTCATATTTCTGCTAAACAAGATTTAATTACAATAACTGGCGCGCTTTCTAATTTTGACCAAACCTCTATTTCTGTACCACATTTGGAAAGAAGAGCTAACTATTATATCAATAATTATGCCGGAGGTTTTACAAAACATAATGTAAAGGAAAATACTTTGGTTATATCGCCTTCTGGAAAAGTTGCTAAAGCAAAAGACTTTGGTTTGTTTATTTTATATCCCCGTGTAGAAATGGGCTCAACTATTAAATTGACAGAAGACATAAAAATCAAACGTCAAAAACCTGAGCCTGTAGATTGGACTAAGGTCTTAGAAAGTACAGTGACTAAGATATCAGCCTTAGCTTCTTTATATATTCTTTACCTTTCAAGACAACAATAAGCATATGAGTAATTCAACTACACATCATGACGATCTAAGACTGAAGGATGTTATTTTAAAGCTAATTAGCATCAAACAGTTATTGTTGCAAAAAAAGCTCAAGATTATTGTCTTCTCAGTTATTTTCGGTCTTTTAGGAAGTTTTTATGCATACTTTAAGAAAGAAACCTATGAGGCTCATCTGACTTTTGTTATTGATGAAAGTCAAGAATCAGGAGGTTTAGGAGCTCTTTCTGGTATGGCTAGTCAGTTTGGGTTTAATTTGGGAGGTGCTTCTAGTGGTACATTTAGCCAAACTAATATTCAAGAAATCATTACTTCTAGAAGAGTTGTTGAAGAAGCACTTTTAAAAAGAGGCATAATAGATGGTAAAGAAGATTTATTGATAAATCATCACATAGCTTTCAATGGTTTGCGAAAAAAATGGAAGGGTACAAATATTGAGAATTTATACTTTACTCCTAATAGAGAAGAGTTCACCTTACAGCACGATAGTATTATAGGCTTAGCGTTCTTTAATCTTACTAATGGTAATATTTCTACTAGTATTGAGGACGAAAGCAATATTATCAAAATTTCTTGTGTTTCAAAAAATGAAGATTTTGCCAAGTTGATGATTGAGTCTTTGGCACATAAACTAGAAGAATATTATACAATTTTTCAAACTGCTAAGTCTAAAAATACTTTAGATTTTCTGTCGTTAAGAGCAGACTCTGTTCTTCTTGAATTAAAAAATGCTGAATACAGATATGCTTCTTATAAAGACGCCAATTTTGGAGTTCAACGTGCTAAAGGTTTACTTGAAGAAATTCGATTGAAAAGAGATGTTGAGATTTTAAATATTATGTATGGAGAAATAGTTAAAAATTTAGAAATCTCAAAATTTACTCTTTTAAATAATAAGCCGTTATTAAACATTATTGACTCGCCAACTTTACCATTAAAGGTCAATAAATTATCAATAGTATTAGCTTTTATTCTATTTTCAATATTAGGTTCGATAATGTATTCTTTTATCTTAATTATCAAACAAATAATTAATGATGAGATGAGTTAAAGAGCTTCTTTTAGCATTTCTAGTTTTATTCCTCTTGAACCTTTAAGTAGTATGAACATATCTTCAATTGGGTTTTCTTCAATCCAGCTGAGTGCATCTTCACTATTAAAGAAGTGAACAAAATTATGTCGACATTTATTGAACTCCTGACCAACTAGTATAACCTTTTGGTTATTATGTGATAAATCATCAATAATAGATTGATGTTCGACTAAAGATTTTTCGCCAAGTTCAAGCATATCGCCTAAAATGAACAGCTTTTTTTTGTGGTTTACTTTTTGAAACGCTTTTATAGCCTCCGACATACTGCTAGGGTTAGCATTATAAGCATCTAAAACAATAGTATTTCGACTTGTTTCTAATAGCTGTGAGCGATTATTAGATGGGGTATAGCTTTCTATAGCTTCTTTTGTTTTTTCTAAACTTACGCCAAAATAATATCCAATTTCACAAGCTGCCAGAATATTAGTTCTATTGTAATCTCCTATTAACTGAGAAGATATTAAGGAACCATTATATATAACCTCAGCAAATGGCGAATTACTTTGCTCTTGTTCTTTTGCATTATATAAAACACGCTCAGTGTTTTCTGAGATAGACATTAGCAATTTGTCATTAGCATTGACAAATAAGGTGCCATCATTGACATCTATATGGTCGTATAGTTCTTTTTTAGCTTTTATAACGCCATCTACACTACCAAAGCCTTCTAAGTGTGCTTTTCCAATATTAGTGATGATGCCAAAATCAACTTGAGCTAATCCGCATAAAAATTCAATTTCATGTATATGGTTAGCTCCCATTTCAACTATCAAAAATTCTGTATCTAGTTTTGCACTAAGCAATGTCAAGGGTACGCCAATATGGTTGTTGAAATTGCCCTTGGTTGCAACAGTTTTGAATTTCTTTTCAATGACTGCTGTTATCAGTTCTTTGGTGGTAGTTTTTCCATTAGTGCCAGTAATTCCTAGAACGGAGCAATTTAACTGCTTCCTGTGGTATTTGCTAAGTTCTTGCAAATAAGATAATACATCATCTACTAGTATGTATTTCTCGTTCAGACAATATGCTTGATTATCAATAACAGCAAAACTAGCTCCTTTGTCAATGGCACTTTTTGCATATTTATTGCCGTCGAAATTATCTCCTTTTAGTGCAAAGAAGATGCTATTTAAATCAATTTGCCTTGAGTCAATTGTGACTCCAGATGTCTTTAAGAATATTTTATGTAGCTCCTTTATATCCATATCAAAAAAAACCCCAATAAATTGGGGTTTAATTATAATTACTTTTTATCGTAATAGCCATTGTTTTTGTTCCAATCAACGGGTTTACGTCTATTTTCTTTGAGGTTACTTGTTGGAGGACCTAACCTATCCATTGCACATCTGAAGCCTATATAGCTTGTCGATTGCTTTTGGTCAAGAAATCGTCTTGTCCCTGGAACCATCCAATACGCTCTGTCTTTGTATGAACCACCTTTATAAACTCTAGTTTGATCAGAAATTAGAGAGGTTTTATTAAGTTCATAAACTTGGTTAGTTGTATTTTCATCAGAGTCTTGCAACCAATCGCTGGCTGGAGCATTCACTTTAGAATCATAATCGCCATCTAAATAGTTGATGTTATCAGATTTGCTATAATTTCTTCTATTAAGGTTTTCCTCAACAGTAACATTTCTTTTTATAATATTTCCTAAAGTATCTTTTTCTACAATAAAACGATCTTCATCTCTTTCCCAAGTTTCGAATACATTGCCTCTGAATGGATTCATATCAGTTGTGTTTGGATCTACAAGTGGTCTGTAAATGTCCATAACCCATTCTGATACATTACCAGCCATATTATACAAGCCATATTCATTTGGCCAATAGCTAATTACTGGAGCAGTTTTGTCAGCATTATCGTTTAGCTTACCTGATGTTCCCATATTGTCACCACGACCTCTTTTGAAATTAGCAACAATTTCACCTTTATTTCTTTTGGATGGATTTCTTACACCATCGCCATTCCAAGGATATAATTTTCTTTCAGAAACATTTTCTTGTTCCGTGTTTCCTACTAATGCTAAAGCTGCATATTCCCACTCAGCTTCAGTTGGTAATCTAAATCTAGGAAAAAGAATACCATCTGATTCCTGTACGTTTCTAACAGCATTTTTGTCTTTACCTGCTTTCTTATCATAAGAATGTACACCTAACTTTAAATTAGGAAGTTGTCTTCTTATTCTACCTTCGTATTGCCCCATTTTGTAGGCATCTGTTTTGAAGACATTTTCATCAACTTGTTCTGGATCTCCCCATAAATACCCATTATCGATAAGTATTCTTTCATTAACCCTATCCGTTCTCCATGCACAATAATCGACCGCTTGCTCCCAACTAACACCAACAACAGGATATTGATTAAAAGCAGGATGACGTAAATAGCTTTCTACATACGGCTCGTTATAAGATAATTTATCCCTCCATACATTAGTATCAGGAAGAGCTTTCCAATAAATCTCGGGATAAGAACCGTCGTCATAATTAGAGCCATAAACTCTTTCTATCCAGAATAAATATTCTAAATAGTCAATATTTCTTACTTCAGTTTCATCCATATAAAATGAAGATACGGTAACTGTTTTAGGAACATTATTCCAATCGTATTGCACATCTTGTTCAACACGTCCCATTGTAAATGAACCACCCTCTATAAATGCCATTCCATCAGGCGTGACTTGCTCAGTGTAGTTAGATGAGACTTCAAATCCTCCGTGTTTTGGATCATTATAGTTCCAACCAGTTGTTTTTGATTTTTCCTTACTACATCCGAAAATAAAAGCTAGGGAAAGAATGATTAAAAATTGATTTTTCATAATTTAAATGGTTTTCTGAGTATTTCTAAAACTAAAAGTTAGGGCAATTTATTGTTTCAAATGCTTTGCCTTTATATCTGCATGGTAGTTTGTATGCAAAAGATAATTCATGAGCACCTTGTGTATTACTGTTGTTCAAGTCTGATATTGTTACATCGTAGCTATAGCCAAACTTCCAAGATGCTTGTTCAATACCTAGAAGAACAATAAAAGCATCAAAATTATCAGCACTTTGTCTTAGCCATAAGCCGCCAACTATAGGTCCTTTTAAGACATACACTCCGTAATTCAACTGCATAAAGTCTTGCTGTTTTTGAAATAACAAGTTAGGAGAAAGGACTGCAGCATTTTTTGGTCTGTTACCAGAATTAGTTCTGTATGTTCCAAACCTATTTAATGGGAATGATGCACCTATATTTGCTGTTATTTTCATTGGTAATCTACTTTCACCAATAAAACCTTGGTCTGGCATTGTTATGTGATGAGCTGCAAAACCAAAGTAGTAATCAAATTGATTATTGGCATTTCCGAAGCCCATAAAACCTGCAGCAAAATCAGTAAATCCTTTAGAGTTAGCATAGTTTACTATATCTTCATTGGTAGGATAGATAAACCCTTGTACTGGATCAATCATATCACCAAAAGTAAGATTTTGCCAATCAATACCTAGCTGTCTGTATGCAGCTTCAAAACCAGCATTTATAGAAAGTTTTTTATTTACCTTTAATCTGTAGGCGTAAGTAGCGCTTATATGAGTGGTATTTAAGTTTCCAGCACCAGCTACGTCTTTAGCTACTGCAAATCCTAATCCACCACCAAGCTTATCTACGTATTGGTCATATGATGCGCTATATGTGACATAGGTTTTGCCGATGCCAGGCCATTGGTTTCTGTGATTTAGACTGATACGTGGGCATATGTTAGTTCCTGCCATTGCAGGGTTAAGATATAAGGGGTTAGCGAAAAATTGGCTAAATGCAGGATCTTGTGCCTTTACCTCATTAGTGAAGCCAATTAAAAGCGATATGCATAATAAGAATAAAATCTTCTTCATCGTGGATCGTGATTTTAGTAGCTAACAAAAATAAAAAAATATTCTTACAACTATCAATTTATCTCACTGAATAGATAATATAAACATTCTCCTTTCGTTTAAAATAAATCATTTAATTCAATATATTGATGTAAATTACATTCATATAAGCTAACTTTGAACTTCATTTTTAAGTATGAATTATTTCTTCGTAATAACATTTTTGTTGTTTATTTTTTTCAACGTTAATGGACAACAATCACAATACTATTTTCTAGATTACAAATGGCAAAATGATGTTGTGTCTGTGAATGATTCCAAATCTCACAATCTAAGTTTTGAATTTCAAACATCGGATTACCTTTCTAAAACAGATATAAGTATTATAAATCCGATTTATATTCCTTGTGATTCCTCTGAAATAAATTATGTTAAAAATTTTCTGATTGATTCAATTCCACATCTAAGTTATCAAAGTGGAATAAATCGAAAGCAGCTTATTATTAGAGGAGAAGTTTTCCCTTTTGTGTTAAAAGATGACCTCTATCAAAAATTAATTTTTGCTGAATTACAACTAAGTTCAGCACCCTCTTTTACTGCTCGAAAATCTAAGACTACTATTGAACACTCTGTCCTTTCTAGTGGTAATTGGTATAAGTTTGCTTTAAATACAGATGGAATATACAGATTGTCTTATCAAGATTTACAAAATCTTGGCATGAATGTTTCGAATTTAAACCCTCAGGATTTGAGAATTTATGGTCATCCTGGAGGATTATTACCTACAGAAATTTCTTCCAATCGAGTTGTTGATTTACAAGAGTTAGCTATTGAAGTTGTAGGTCAATCTGATGGTAGTTTTGATGAAAATGACTACATATTATTTTTTGGACAGTCACCAAATCAATGGGTTTTAAATAGCTCTGGTTTATTCAGCCGTCAACAGCATTATTTTGATGATAATACCTACTATTTTATTACTGCTGATATCGGAGAAGGTAAGCGTGTAGAGTCTTTTCAATCCCTATCCTCTGCTGATAATATTATTAATACCTTCAATGATTATCAAATTCACGAAAGAGAAGAAGTCAATTTTATTAAATCTGGTAAAAATTGGTATGGCGATGTTTTCGATTTGGTTGATAGTAAATCTTTCAATTTCAGTTTCCCTAATAGGGTAGGTGACGCCAATTTAAAGATAGTGTTAGCTGCTAATTCGCCTTCGCCATTCAATTCTAACTTTACCATTAATGCTTCGGGAATGTCAAGTCAAACCACCTCTATTTCTGGAATAAGTGGCAGTTACAACAAAGCAAATCTTATAGTTTTTGAAAATACAATTAGTCCCTCAGTAGATAATATTCAAGTAACTCTTGATTTTAGTAGTTCATCGCCTTCTGCAAAAGGCTGGATTGATTACATAGAAATTAATGCTCAACGAGATTTAAAAATGAATGGTAGTCAAATGTCCTTTAGGTCTTTATCTTTTGTTCAATCAAATTCTGTAAGTGAATTTCAACTCTCTAACACCAATTCATCAACAAGAATATGGGACGTTACACAAGCACTTAATCCTCAATCTATTGTTGGTCAAAGTTCAGCTTCGGTGCTTTCCTTTAAAATCCCAACCGATTCTTTAAGACAATTTATAGCATTTGACGGGGGGTACTTATCTGCTAATCTATTAGGAAAAGTCGACAATCAAGATTTGCATGCTTTGAGAGATGTTGACTATTTAATTGTGTCGCACCCTACCTTTTTGGAACAAGCCAATAGGCTAGCAGCTTTTCACGAAAGTCAAGGTTTAAACGTTGAGGTAGTGAGTCCTCAACAGATTTACAACGAGTTTTCATCAGGTAGTCAAGATGTATCGGCTATACGAGACTTTGCTAAAATGCTATACGACCAAGACTATCCATTAAGGTATTTGTTATTGTTTGGGGACGCATCTTATGATCCTAAGAATAGATTGTCCAATAATACCAATTATATAGTGTCTTATCAGTCGTCCAATTCTACCAACGAATTGTATTCTTATGTTTCTGATGACTATTTTGCATTACTTGATGAGGAAGAAAGCATATTTTCTGATGCTACAAGTATTCCTTTTTTAGATATTGGGGTAGGACGATTTCCTGTTCAAACTGTGGAAGAAGCTATAAATGCCGTCGATAAAGTTATTGCTTATAGCGCTTTAGAATCCTATGGTGATTGGAGATTGAATATATGTTTTGTTGGCGATGACAACGATGAAGTAGAAACTGTTCACTCTTTACAAGCCGAACAATTGGCTGACTATATTGCTAAAAACTATCCTGAGATGAATGTAGATAAGATATATTTAGATGCTTATCAACAAGAGTCCTCAACAGGGGGGCAGCGTTGTGAGAGTGCTAATAATGCAATTTCAGAAGCTGTCAATAAAGGTATGTTTGTAGTTAATTACACCGGCCACGGTGGAGAATTGGGTTGGGCTCACGAAAGGATTTTAGAAATAGATGACATTAATTCTTGGACCAATGAACATAAATTGCCTTTGTTCATGACAGCTACTTGTGAGTTTAGTAGATACGATGACCCTGAAAGAGTATCGGCAGGAGAGCAAGTGTTTCTGAAAGAAAATGGTGGAGCTATAGCACTTTTAACCACCTCAAGAGTGGTGTTTACTGGAAGCAATTTAGATTTAAATACCTCCTTTCTAGAAAATTTATTTCCTCAAGAAAATGAGACATTACCTAGATTAGGAGATGTGTTAATTAGGACTAAAAATAATGTGGTTGATGTTTCAAACACCAATCATAGAAACTTTACGCTATTAGGAGATCCAGCTCTGCAATTGGCATACCCTCAATACGACATTATTCTGACTGATGTTCAGGATAGTGCCAAGGCTTTGGGCTTAGTCACTATTTCTGGAGAAATACAACACAATGGTGTCAAGCTCAATAACTTTAATGGTTTAGTTTATCCAAAAGTATATGACAAACGTAGAGACTTCCAAACTTTAGGACAAGATGAATCTCCAGTATTTGTTTTCGATTTACAAAAGAACTTACTATTCAAAGGCAAGTCCTCAGTTGAAAACGGAGAGTTTTCATTTTCATTTATTGTTCCTAAAGATATCAATTATGACTTTGGAAACGGTAAAATTAGTTTGTATGCTAAAGGCGATATTCAAGACATATCGTGTGATGCATTTGGGCATAATTTAGATATGGTTATAGGTGGTACGTCATCGGAATATACTGAAGACTTTGAAGGTCCACAAATTGAACTATTTATGAACGATACCAACTTCATTTTTGGAGGCATTACTGATGCTAATCCATCTTTGTTCGCTAAGTTGTATGATGAAAGTGGTATCAATACAGTAAGTAATGGTATCGGGCATGATATGATGGCTGTTATAGACGAGCAATCTTCCAACCCCATTGTGTTAAACGATTTTTATGAATCTGATATTAATAGCTATAAGAGTGGAATAATAGATTATCCTTTTAGCACACTTTCAGAGGGAAAACATAGCTTGACTGTCAAGGTGTGGGATGTCCATAATAATTCGGCTGAAGGAGTCACAGAGTTTGTGGTCCTGTCATCCAGTAATTTGACTATTCAAAATTTATTAAATTACCCTAATCCTGTAGTTGATTTCACTTCATTTTATTTTGAGCACAACCAGAATAATGAACAGATGAAGGTCGTTTTACAAATTACGGATTTACAAGGTAGAGTTGTAAAGGAGATAAAAGAAGATATTATTCCTAATGGATATAGATATGGACCAATTCAATGGGATGGAAAGACTGAAAGTGGAGCTAAGCTAAATGCAGGAGTGTATGTTTATTCTCTTTTTGCGAGTCTTGCAAATGGAATAACAACTAATAATTCTGGACGATTGATACTAATAGAGTAAAATATTCGTTATTAATTTTTATTGTGTTTATATTTGTCAATTAATAATACCGAAAATGAATCAACTTAAGCGATTATTTACCCTTGTTTTACTATTTATTACTTTATATTCCTTTGCTCAAATTCAAGTTGAGGACAACAAATTCAGACT
>Ga0209503_10000796_pt1 | contig 17399 bp, 10 predicted proteins | sample SouAtlMetagenome_2_FD_187448 | JGI IMG/M metagenome (GOLD analysis project Ga0209503, IMG submission 187448) | Marine eukaryotic phytoplankton communities from Atlantic Ocean - South Atlantic ANT15 Metagenome (SPAdes) (version 2) | ecosystem: Environmental > Aquatic > Marine > Oceanic | place... | reverse complement strand
CCCTCATCTATGTGGTTGAGAAAGCACCACTGAACAAAAGGAGGAAGGAATTTACACTGAGCTCTTGGTGGCCTCTCCTGTTGGGTGTGATGAGCAGACCATCATCTATCGGCTCCAAAGTTGCAGAGATTGCCCCCACACCAGCCACACACCCCTTGCTATGGCCCCTGCTGCCCCCCAGGTGGCTTGCACACGGCCTCTGGTAGTGGGGCCCCAAGCCAGGGAGTGCTACTGTGATACACAGGCACTGTGGGGCATGGCACGGGGGCAACAGGATTGGCCCAAAAATGGCTTCTCAGAGAGCGCAAAAGGCGTCCAAGAACCCTGAGTGTGGAGAGGATTCTGCGTCGTGCACCTGTGGGGGACCAATGATTGGGAGTTAACGGGGAGCTGATGGGAATTTGATTTTTATTATGGAATGGGAAGAATACTGTGCGAATTCAGGGATCGAGGGGCAACATTTGTAAACAAGTGAACAAGGCAACAAAGAGCATTTTATTTGTATTAATGATGCCAATACTAAATTTTTAATTTTATCAAGTAGCTGGTATCCTTTGCGGAAAACGATGTCCTGGATAATAAAGTAGCGCCCACGAAGGCGATGGTGTATTCAAAAGACTTCTGATCGATTGCTTGACTCATGAAGGAGACTATTTAACTTTGCTCTATCGTTTCTCGACATTCGAACAGTGAGATATCAATTGCTGTGCACATTTAGTTCCCCTTGTTGGTATCCAACATACGAGGATGAGCAACCAAGGCGTTTGAGATATCTCCATATCGCATTGTATGTTTTTGATACCATTCAACAGTCTTCTTCAGTCCTGTCTCCCAATCCATTTGCTCAGTCCATCCAAGACTGTGAAGCTTGGATGAATTGATGGTGTATCGCAAGTCATTGAAAGTGCGATCGGGTACGAATTTGATCCACTTTTCTTCCTCGTCGTCCAGTCCAAAGATTTTGAGTAGAGTCTTAGCGACTTGAATATTGGAAATCTCATTGTCTCCGCCAATGTTGTATACATGACCTGGTTCGCCTTTGTGTAAAATTGTGTCGAAGGCAGTTGCAACATCCTCGACGTACAAAAAGTTACGAGTGTTGGAACCATCACCGTGAAGGGTGAGCTGCTGACCTCTCATCAATTGGTTGGTGAACTTAGGGATGAGCTTTTCAGGGAATTGGTGAGGTCCATACACATTGTTTCCACGAGTGATCAAGCAAGGTAGCTTGAAACTGCGGAAGTATGACTTCACCAAGAATTCAGCACCGGCCTTTGTGGCTGCATATGGGTTGGTGGGCTCCAAAACATGTTCTTCGGTCATAGGGTCTGTTTCGAAATCCTCTCCTTCTCCGTATACCTCATCGGTTGAGACGTGGATGAAACGCTTGATAGTAGGGCAGTTCTTGGCGCATTCGAGTAGAACGTGCGTTCCAAAAATGTTCGACTGAGTAAATGCCAATGAGTTACCAAAAGAATTGTCGACGTGTGTCTGAGCGGCAAAGTGCATGATAGTATCAATCTTATTTTCAAGGAATGCATAGTTGACGATATCCGCGATAGCAATATCACCTTTGATAAATTTGAAGTTCGGAAGCTCCTTAAGCTCGTCAAGATTTTCTAGACAGCTACAGTAGTCCAAACGGTCAAAAACAACGATGTTGTACTGGGGGTACTTCTTACAGAGTAGAATTGCTACATGGGATGCAATAAATCCTAGAAAAATAATTTCAATTGATAATTCGAACAAATGGCATTGTGGTGTGAGATCGTTTCGACATGCGAGAGAGAGACTTCGCGAGACGGGTCATTTTTGATTTATCAACAAGTAAGTAGTCACCACTTCTCTACATACCTGCTCCTCCAGTTAGAAAGATGTTCTTTGGTGTATAATCTTCGGTTGCCATCTTGTTTATTCGTTATAGCGTTGTTGCAGTTTGATAAAGTGATACAGATGGGAGATCTTCAGTTGTGACGAATTGAGTTAACAACAAGGATGCAGTTTTTCTCACATGCGTACTCTCTGTAACGGTAATAATTTACGTCAAAACCATCTTTTCAGTCTCTCGAAACGATTCGCGGATATATTATAATGTCCCCATCCGCACCGATTAATTCGACAAAAAAGGCGACCTACAGAGGCCAGTCTCATACCGTTCCAAAACCTTATCTTAAGGTTAGTCGAATTCTGGAATCATCGCCAAAATACCTTACCGCGATCGCTAATCACACTTCACCGAAAGTACTGGAGAAAAAATCGTTTTCTTTAAAATCAAACTTGCATTTGTGAAAAACAAGGTATACCAGAGGCACCCGTGTTGATGAATGAATAGGTAACCAATTATGATACCAACAACATCTTTCGAAAAAGATGTCTTGCGATCCAAGCCAGAGGACAAATATTTTCAAAGAATGTCATCCAAAAGTAACGAAGTCGAAATAACTGAGCACTTGTTCAAATTAATACCTTGCAACAGCCGGCTGCGATATTGTGTTGATTTGGGTACTCGCAACGGGGAAAACTTTGTTGGCAATACACTTATAACGCATTCCTTGTTGGTTTCAAATGACAAAAAGGAGCACGACAGGCGACGAGGGCATGAAACCTTCAAAGACAACGATAACGAATGTGGACAAAATACCTGGTTTGGAGTACTAATGCAACCCGATGCGAGAGCGTTTCAGAATTTGAAACGACTCCATGAACCACTTGGAAATCTGTGTTTACAAATATCTCCGTCTACAGAAGAAGGACCTGACAATGATGATAGCTTAGAACGCATTCTGATTGACCATGTTTCAGATTTACCACTTGATTTTGATTTTCTGGGGCTCAACGAAGCTGGATATAGTAACTATTGGGTTGTGAGAAATTTCTTAACCGGCTCAAGTTACAGACCGAAAGTCATATGTATTTCTTACGACAGCAAGCATCCACATGACGTTACATACATTCCAGATCCAAATAATGAGCAAGAAAAGCCATCCTTACAGGCACTCATCAGTCTCATGTCTTGCTTTGATTACCAGCTTACCGCAACAACTCTTCGATGTTGCTTTTTTGCAAGGAGTGAACTATACGAAAGCTATCTGACGACTAGGATACGACATCATAACGGGGGAATCTTATCAATTCCTGAAAACGAATTGCAAAAATCACATCCGAGATTAAATCACTACAGAAAGGCAACAACTATTTGGTCTTCCGATCAGAAAATCCATGACAATGATATTGTTGGGAATAAGATTTTAGTCGAACAACAATCTGTTGAAAGAAAAAAGACTGGCACTGAACATTCGCAGCAACTGTCCATCGGAGGTGAGAAACATCCCGATACTCTGGGCAAACAATGGCTTCTACAACGAAAAAACATGATTGTCCCACGTAGTACAGAGTCTTTTATGGTTGATTCGGACCAAGGAGTATCTTTGACAAGTCAAGGACTAGTAAGGTCATCGCCAATAAAGCGTGAATTAGGAGTGGAAACAGAAATGTATGGATATATGGAAGGAACTCAATTGAAACGGCTTGCTCGCGAAAATACGATAGGATTTTCGAATACTGCAGCAGAAAACTCCGAATCCCGCGATGACTTTCTTCCTTTTTCAACGACCACAACAAATGAATCAAAATTGTATTTTCGGTCAAAAATGGAGCGAGATGCTCCACCAGACCCTGCTGGCGATACTATTGTGCAAAAGATACAACAGAATCTTGCATCGACTACAGAAAATTCAAACGGAATAAGGGAATCTGTGCCAGAGATCGAGGTAAAACTCGGAAAGGAAGAAAAACCAACCTCGACCACAGGTCAGAAATTGTCTACTCCAAAGAATCAATCTATCCTCGAGCTTAAAAATGAATTATTAAAATTATCGCAAAATAATGAATCGAACGATTGTCTACTTTCGGAGGATCCAGGATACGCAATCAACGCGGGTGACGTTGATGATTTCTCAACAACTCCTGTGCCAACTGACCTGAGAGCTCTCTGTGGTCCTCCAGGGCTACATAGCAATGAAGAAAGATTGCATAGTGTAAGAAACTTGATAGAAGAGCTTCAACGAAATGGACATGCAATGATTTGTGGGACGGCTATATCACGATTTCTCTGTCGAGATGCACTATTTGCCAGTAATTTGATCCTCAAAGAAGCGGATGAGTCAGTAAGAAATTCCTGTAGGTCAAAGAACGGAGTATTACGTGGTTATACTCCCAAATGCAGTGAGCAGTCCGGAAGCTCAGATTTGAAAGATATGATACAAAAGTTTCGGCTTGGTTCAGAAGAAGGAGACCCACGTAATGTATGGCCAGTCTGGGGAACACTCGACGAAGATACCGATGAATATATTCGAGTTTCTTTTCAAGAGTATCATGATAGTCTGCGTCGACTGGCGATTTCAATTACGAAAAGCATATACGAAACAATATCTTACGATGGGACAGAACATGCACTTTCGTCCTCATACGCGCATGACCCAAATTCTTCACTCTTGACAGTGATCAATTGCGAATGCGGTAGCAGGCACGATACTGGAAGACCGTTGGTGACGAGTCACAACGATGCGAGCCTTGTTACTATTCTGCTTGTAGACGGCGGTGACTGTGCCAATATTCAACATGAATCAACTGAGGGAAAGTGGGAATCCGTTAGACTCCCAACGTTGATACCTAATGACCCAGTCTTCATGCTTTATGCGGGAGAAAGTCTTCGGAAATTGAGTGGTGACCGCATTCCTTCGAATTCAAGGAGAATTGTACCGTCTTTGGGAGACCAAATTGTCAATGGACTACTTTTTTCTTTGATGCCATCAGATACGAAAGCGAACCTCTTTCCGGAAGATAAACCTAAAACCTTTCGACAAAAAGAGTTAGCGAGTCCAATAGCAAGACTGACTTCCGAATTAAATGACATCGGTGAAATGTTCCAATCATATGTTTTCTCGGAAGACGAGAACACAAGATCTGATCAAGAGGTAAGAATGTATGCTACAGAAGAAAATCAATTGCATGTGGATCCTTTCATCGAGAATTTGGAGGATGCAAGGAGAGTAAGAAAAAGTCATATTGATTCCTTGGGATTCGTTGAGAAAAATCCAAGTCGTTCTACAACATTACTTGGTAGTCCTCAACTTCCGATTATTATCGAACCCAAAAGCGCTACTGCCTCCTCGACTAAAATGATCGAAATTGATAAGAGTTCTTATAATCCAATATTGCCAGTTTCAATCGATCAAAAATCGAAACAAAATGGCAGCAAAACTATCAATTCAAAAAATCTACTTCCAGTGGCTTCGCCATGGAAGAATTCTGGATCCAACGAGAATAAAAACGGTCAAGATAACTCACTTGAAATCGCAAGAGATACTGTAAGTGGGTATAGAAAGCCGAGGGGGGAGAAGAAGAACAACCAAAAGTATTCTACAAGACAAAGAGAGAGAAAAGATGCAAACTCTAGTTTGAACTTCGGGAAAGCCGCTAAAGAGAGGAATGAAAATATTATGAAAAGGAGGAAAGAAATCTCTCGTCTGAAAAGCAAGCCACCCAACCAAATAAATTTTATTCAATCATCGGAAGCCTCGGTGATATTGGATGAAATCCTTGGTAACAGTAGTGATGACGAGGACGTTGAGAAGGCCGAAAGTAAAAGAAAGACGTGGCATGCAAGCGATAATTATGTGCCATTTCGTGGGAGTGTAGTTGAATGGAAAATGAGGGAGAACGCAGAGAAGATCAAGAAAGCATCTTTAAAATGGGGGAAGAGGGGATACAGCTTTGGTTGCGATGTTTCAAAAGAGTTCGAATGAAGACTCAACACCAACCTTGTTAACGTGTATCATTCAACAACTAAAAACTCTAATTTATTTGTAAATACTGTATGACATTTATAACTTTCCATAATGCTTGCAATGACGATAACGATAATTTCAACCTATTGCAAATAGCTAATTCTAGAGTAGTAATGTAAAAAAAAATAAATAACATCAGCTAGTCAGCAATTCCAAAAATCGACCTGGTCGACTGGTGTGCGACAAAGAATTCAGTGAATCACACCCACTCACGGTTCTGTTCGAGTTCGGCACTCGAGTTGATGGGTCCGTCCTTTTGGCAATCGGATGTGCATCTCTTTTTTCTTTCCATTGAAATCAAAACAAAAATCATCTAACAAAATAATGCCAACCAGCAATTTATCTACTCCCGAAATACGTCGACGCACTGCAAAATCCCAACGTCGACGCGACGGTTTGATTCAATACGCGTTTGACGTCACTAGCCAAAACGGCGAAGGTACGGCCTCATTCTGCTGTGATTGCTGACAATTGTCTCTATCTTCTTTTTTTCCGTGCCATAACTTCTTGCTTGCCCGTTTCGACCACTCCAAATACGGATACCATATTTCATAAAGATGGTATTTTAAAAAGAATTTTCGACGTCATACTTCCCCAACCCAATCAACGATATTGTGTCGACGTTGGTGCATGGGATGGAAGGCATCTCTCTAATACATTCTCGTTACTAGTGGCGCCAAGTACGTCACAGTCAGATAGAAATTTGGATAACACTTCATCATCCTATGCGTGGAAAGGAATTCTGATCGAGGCCTGCTCTACGCGATTTCAGGAACTACAAAGTTTGCACGAACCGCTCAAAAACATATGCGTCAATACAACGGTGTCTTCTGATCCATCATCAAAGGATTCATTAGTATCGATCCTGCAACGTGAAGCTGCAGAATTACCAATGGATTTTGACTTTTTATGCGTAGATGTGGATGGATCAGACTACTGGTTACTGCAAGAAGTTTTTGAACATAATTATCGGCCAAAAGTCGTCTGCATCGAGTTTAATCCAACCATGCCAAATGATCTTATCTGTACGTCAACGTTCAACTTGTTTGTGAAAAATGCAGTTATCTCAATAGAGTTGAATGGATTTATCAAAGCGAACATGCAAGTTCAAGTGGTTTGAGACATTCTTCTAAAATTTCAACTCATTTCCTTCAATCTCAATATAGATATCCCAGCGCGAGATGATGCTATGCGACATGGATGTAGTTTAGCTGCTCTCGTTGAACTTGCAGAGCGGAATGACTATGCTTTGATCGAAACAACTCTTTACAATGCATTTTTTGTCCCAAAGGACATCTTTCAAAGTTATTTTGCCGAACATATCCCGGACAATTCGATCGAAGCTCTTCATGAGACTACGATGGGAACAGAAATATTCCAACTATACGACGGCACGCTAAAGCTATGGGGGTGCAAAAAACTTCTTTGGCATAGGATTACAATGGACGAAACTAGGATGCAAATGCTATCATCCTCGCAGCGTACATTTCCATTTGCTCCGAATAAGAAAAAGGGCACGCTGGATGCAACAATTTACGAAAATGTGATTAATATGCATGCATATTGTTTATCAACAGTGCCGCAACCTACATTGGAAACCAATAACAGTGAGAAAGTTGTTTGTTTAAGATCTCTTTTGGAACAGCTCAAATCCGATGGCTTTGCATTGGTGCGTGGTACGGGCATTCCAGGTCAATTATGTAGAGAAGCGTTGCGTGTGACGCATTTGTTCCTGCAAGAAGCAGATGAGTCTGTACGCAGGTCGTGTCTATCAAAACAAGATCGTGCCCGTCGAGGATACAGTCCAATTAACACAGAAAACTTTGCATCTCTGCTCGGTGAAGACGGGCCTAACGATTTAGTTCGGAAATTCCGCATGGGTCCACCATCACCGCAGTTCAATTCTGGTCAAGACGGACCGTCTTCCTTACTAAGTGACAACGTTTGGCCATGCGCTTCAATTTCACCTGAATGGGATGATACAACATGCAATGACTTTAGAGCTACTCTTGAAGTTTATTACGATAAAGTCTGTTCTGCGGCGAACAAGATTCTTCGAGCTATTTGTGATGCACTAGTGTTAGAATATCCTGATTTAAGAATTTCTCTCGAGCCCCTTATATCGTCCACCATGTCTTCGCTGGAAGTAGAAAGCGAGAAGAGCGAAGATGAGGATCATACTGGTGAAAAGACTTTGGCTCATAACACTTCAATCCTGACACTTTTAGGGTATAGAACAGGAAGCCGTCATAAAAAACTCAACCAGAAGAAAAAAAGGACAGTGCATCCTCTAGTGGCGGCTCATACAGATGTGGGGGTTATAACGGTTTTGCTTTATGATGGTGGTGACTGTGCAGTCTTACAAAGACAAAAAATAACCACAGATGCAGGTAATAACGAATTTGAAGACGTTTCTTTACCGCCACAGATCGACGATGATCCGATTTTTGTGGTTAACATTGCCGATTGCCTGTCGGCTTTGACAGTGGGACGGTTACCATCTACTGTACATCGTGTGATGCCGCGGGAGGGCACAATATCTCGCAACTGCCTTGCACTATTTGTAGGGCTTAAAGCGGAGGAGAACCTAAACATCGATGGTCATGAAATTTCATATGAACTTTGGAGGAAGAGACGTATTGAAAGATGTATGCAAGTTCAGAAGGGAAATAAATAATGCATGCTTCACACCAATCACAAGAATCGATAAGAACATACTTGCTCCTGGCTTTCAACATCAAAACGACTATTCATGAGGCAAAATCTAAATATGTTGGGACTGGTTGAAGAAGCAAAATTAAAGACTACATAATACTTTTCTCCACTAGTCCGCTAAATCGCTAGAAGAAGAGTCACTGCCTCCAGAGTCTTCGGCTCTTGTTGAGTCAATACTATCACCACTCTGGTACTCAGCATCGGCAGGAGGCCGAAACCCTTCGCCCTGATGCGAAGTTCCAAGAGATGTCAAAACTCTACTTTGCAATCGTTGCTGCTGCTGCATTCTGTTCAAAGCCATAGCCCTAGCAGCAGTAAATGGCTCGTGATGAGCACTAGTAGATCCCGAGTCTGAGCCATCGCTGCGATCTGATGCCGAGTCGTCAAATGAAATATCGTCCGACTCGTAATCGATATCTGAATTCGATGCTGAAGATCTTCCATCTGTACTTTCAGAGCCCGGTCCCGCACCTGCTGAGTTTGTGTGGGATCGCATCTGTGAAATAGAACTCGCATCAATAGTCATCAGATTATCTAACGGAGGCGCATTGTTTGAACGATTTAGGGAGACGCCAGCTAAAGCTACTGCGTGGTGAAATTGCAGCATATTCATATTTGCTGTTGCTTCTAGATTGGGTTCGTTTCCTGAAGAGAAAAGGATCGGAGATGTAACGCGTGATACCAAATCATGCCCTTCATTTTGTTGTTCGGATACGCGTTGTCCATTGTAAGCATTTGCATCTCCGTGATTGGAAACAGGAATATTTGAGGCGACACCAGGGGCCATACCCAGACCAGGAAGTGGAGGAGAATTCGTTAATCTTCGATTTTCAGAAATGGCGAGGACATTCCTCTCAGTTGTGGTGCCTTGAATGTTATATTGTGCATCGGTTCCAACGTGATCAAACTTTGTTCGTAGAGAAGCGCGAGTCAGTGCCTCTTGCATTTCCCTTGATGGGGAAGAATCTACAGAAGTAGTTGCAATACGTTTCGCACATGTTGATGTTGATTGAACGTTGTTCGCCACGGCCTCTTTCTCCAATTTGACAGGAAACGCTTCCGGTTTTGCTTTACTATTAGTGAGTTCATCTGTCGACACCGCGTAAGGCTCTGTACAATCATCTGCTACAAAATCGTCGATAGGCGACTTGCTATTGGCAATTCTACGCTGTCGTAATTTGACTTCTTGTCGTCCCTTTTCATCTGCAAGAGCAGCAAGTTCCCTTTCTTCCCTGCGACGTTGTGATGTATCGCCACCCGTGCTTCCCCCAAACGAATCAGTAGACGAGTTCACCAACAGAAGCTTTTCCAGGCAGTTACAGAGTTTATGTGTCTGTGTATAGTACTAGAAATTAAAAAAAGTATATAAGTTTCCATAATACGTAAACGTTTGAAAAAGACCGCCTCGTCGTCATTCATTTTCAAAGGATCTCGATTCTTGCAACACTTACTCTGTCAGGAGCTATCAGAACTTCTGCAATACGCTGAATGGTAAACGGGGGTTCTTCACTTTGTTTTTCGTTTCCAGTCAGCGGAATGGTTGGCAGAAGCATTGCCATTAGCCGTTGACGTCTTTGCTGAAATACGTATTCAGACGACAACAAGGACGACAATTTGTCACTCTTCATCGATGAGTCGCAGTCATCGGTGTTATTGCTAGTGTTATTTTTATTCAGAGTTTCTGCAAAACGTTCGTTTCGTCTCTTTTCGGCTGGCGATAACTTATATCCATTGCCCCGACTTTGATAAAAATGATCTAGAACTAGCCCTAAGGCCCCTCGAAAAGCCGTTTGTAATGTCTTATATGGTGATCCCGGTATGGCGTTGCTTTCGTCAACGCTATTTGTTTCATCCTCTCCATCACACACTGTCGCTGTGTCTGTCCATGTGTCTACACCACTATTGATTTGTGCACCTTGTGTATTGGCAGCCCCAGAGCGCTTTGCTCTCGTCGTTCTTCGAGCACTAATCTCACTGTTAGTTGTAGCAGATGTTCCTTCCGAGTCGCATTCGTATTGCGCAGAATCATAGTCAGGTTCACTTCCGGTGGATCGCCCACTGCCGACTGAACTGGGGGCCGAGGAATACAGCCCCCCCAGGGTTGCGCTTGAGGATAACACAGTGTTTGTTGTGTTGCTGTTGAGTTTAGATGAGCCAGAATGATTATTGTTATTTGTGATGACTAGGGGGCGTTTCCGGTTGTTTGAAGAAGTATTACTTCGGCCGTACGCACCATCCGGGTTCCCGAATCGCATTCTCTCTCCGCTTTTATGAACAGCTCCATTTCGATGCCTTTTCCGTGGGGGAAGACCAGTGGACCTTCTTGCTGCTACATTCCCCCCACTGAATAGGGCTTGCTTTCGTACAACACCAGAGTTGGTACTTTTGTTTGTGAAAGAAGGTGGATGCTGGGAAGAAGGCGAAGAAGAAGCCATCCTCGCTGAAGACGGTGATTTTGAGACTCCGGTAAACGAGTGCTCGTTTGCTGAAATAATATTCGAGCTCGCAGTATTTGATGATCGCGCTCGCATATCCTTTCTCTCGAGTGTCAATGTCGTAGTTTCTTGATTCCAGGAAAGCCACGAACATTTGCCAGTTTTCGCAACTTCTATAATAATTCGTCGTAGCTCTCTAGGTAGTGGTCCTTCCTCAAAACGTTTCTCGGAGGTTGCTACGGTCCTTCCAGATATCGTAGAGTCGTTGTTCGCTCCCAATAAAGGAGGTGACGACGAAGATCTTTTCGAATTAAATTCATTTTCAACTCCTTTTTTATTTGTGGAACAGGATTTCCCCGGCGACGGTTGGGTACTCGCTATCTGCCCTTGATCTTGCCGGTGATTAATATTTTCGCTATTATTATCGACCACGGCTTTTAACTCACAATGACTATCAATCTTTTCGTTATCACCAGGACCATCGCCACTGGCGTCAACAGCGGCGGTCTTGTTACCTCCACCGCCCGATGCATTATTACCAACAGGATCGTCACAATCGAGGTTTCCTCCGCCACTTCTCGAAACAGCAGCTGCCGTCGAAGTTGGAGACGATGTAGCCGATGTCGAAGCTACTAAAGTGGATGCCATAATTCTAGGGCTGTTTTAAAAATATATAAATACTCTTCAAGACTTCAGCGTCCCATTTCAGAAATTCCCTTCTTCGGATACGATCGATAGCTATATTATTTAGTGCAATGGGTACATGCACCCGTGCTTTTGGTATAGTCGTCTACACGGAAGTAATTATTCTTGATTCGATTGTTTCGCACAGTGTTGTTGGTTATTATTACAATGAAGTCGTTTTGTCAAAAAAATTGAGGACTGCTGTTTTCCATGATTCGTCATTAAGCCTGGTCTGGAGGAAGGAAAAGCAGGTTGTTACTTCTCAAGTTGCGCGCTGTTCGTCTACAGGTGCTCTTTTTGTTAGTAAGAACTATCTAATCCCAGTCGCTCTGTTGTACTTCGGAGTATGCGTTTGGCTTGCGCTCTATTGTTCCCGCGCAAAATGTTGTAGATTTCGCTTGGGCGATTTGATTGGTTCTCCCTCGTAGAGGACCTCAACCACTGAACAACGAAGGTTTTCTCGTTTTTTCTAAAAAATTTTAAATCAAAACCGATCAATAGCACAAGTTTGTCATGGCGCAAGAACCTCCATTGCTGCGTCTTAAAGAAGGAAGCACTGCGGTGCCCGGCGATCGATTAGGAACGGTTCGTCAAGTTCTTCCAGGAATCGGAACCTACGTAAAAGGGGGACATGTCTACGCTTGTGTTCTGGGTAGATTGGCCATAAGTCGAATAGAAAATAGCGAGGAGAATTCGGATGCAATGGCGATTGATGATTCGAGTGCAGGAAAACCTAACTTTGTCTGCCGTGTGGATTCGTCAAAACCACCAGCCACTTGCCAGGTTTTGAAAGTAGGGCAACGAGTTGTTGGAAGAGTTTCTCGAATCACCCCTCAAAATGCACTAGTGGAAATTCGAGTTGCCGAGGGCGTTGGACCTCTTCGTCTTCCATACTACGAGGGAGCTATTCGTTTGGAAGATGTACGATCGTTTTCTACCGAAAACAGTGAAGAAAGAGTTACTATTTTGGCAGATTGTTTCCGACCTGGAGACTTGGTTGCTTGCCGTGTCATTAGCATGGGAGATTCGAGGCGATACTTTTTGACTACAGCGGAAACAGAATTGGGAGTAATTCGAGCCGAACTAAATGGTATCCCGATGATTCCTATATCTTGGAAGGAAATGAAATGTCCAGAAACGGGCGTGCGGGAACCGCGAAAATGTGCCAAGCCGCTGGTGGTGAATGGCGAATAATAATTCACACGCATTCTCTGGACCAGCGGTAACATAAATTTGACAAAGCCGAAAGGATCATCGCACAGGTGTCGATTAGGTCATTTTCATACAAGATCAATTCGAAATTTTTCTCAGTTGAGACTGATTGATGAGAAAGGCGAAAAGAGAGATGCAATAATACGAAGATGCTTCCTTGCGAACGGAAATATTCCCTCTCTTCACGTAGAGCGATGATGGCTAAATTTTTATGATACCCGAATGGAATTTTGCTCATTGCAGTTATAGTCTCCCGTGAGTCAATCTTGTAAGAAGATGTATTGATGCCTTTCTATCGAAAGCTAGAGAAAGAGCACAAGATTATTGGTCGCCATGATAGATACACATCCCATATACATACAAATCAACAATCCAAGATTTAGGGAAGCTCCGCTGAGTCGTGATGCTACTGGAACTATATCTACTGCAAACTAATAGTCATGTGTTCCATAATTTTTACATCACTCATATATGAATGGTTTCATTTCGAGGTATGTGCGTCACTATACTCAGTTACTCAGAATCACTTTCACTGAGTCCTACTATATCTATGCAATCCAAATTGGACCAATCAATTAGATTGCAACCAAGCGAAGCCTTCGTAGCAAATAATTCTGATTCATCTTTATCCATTTGAGGCTGATTCTCGGCGCTCTTTTCGATGTAATGACTTTCGTCTTCTTTTGAGCCCCATGAAGTAATAATTGCCTCACCACGTCGAAAACTGTGATCTGGACTATTATTTCTCTCGTTTGAATTTTGTGTAGAGAAGAAACAAGATGATAGATCTTCCCCCTGAACAGTTTTTACATCCTCGCCACTGATACTCTCTTCTTCCTTTTCAATCATTTCTAACAAAAAAGGATCTGGTGTATTCCAAACCGAAAGGGGCAAATGGGCCGGACTTGTATAATTTGAACTTCGAAATCTACGTTGTTTCGAATAGTCGTTATCTCTTGAATGATCCCGATTGGGGTTCGAACTGTTTGCGCCGTCGTCTTTTTTTCTACACATCTTCCTCTTTTGTGATCGTTTTCTTTGTACATGATCACGATTTTGCAAGAAGTCATGGGCCGTTGGTTCTGGTCGCTTTTTGACTTGGCGCGGCGAAGACTTGTGGTTCTTTTCCTCGCATTTCATATCTGTGTTGTCCTCCCTTTGACTTAATTCTTGTGTGTGTAGCTGAACTGAAACTCGTTCACAATTATTATCGAATAATCCATTTTCGCAGTTATTTTTGTCACAATTATCAACTCGATCGTTGCTTTTGCTGACAGAAATTCCGTTCGAGTTACCTGGGTTTATATTTCGAAGAGGTAAGGGCATTGTCGAATGAACTCCCGATTGTTGAAGCCCTTTTGTAGCTGAAATATGACCATCACCACAATCGGTCCTCATGCGATGAAGCGAATTTACAGCCACATTTTCATCGTCGGCTGTCATCGTTAGTGCCGACATTTCAGTGTGGCTCTCTTGGTATTCTTTCTCTCCAACGATACACCCGTATGAATGATGTTCATTTCTTTGTCCCCCGCCCAATCTTTGTGCCTCACCCTTACGTTGCCGGTAATCATGCTCTTTCTCTTCATCGATCTTGTCGTCTTCATTCTCGGCACGACCTTCATCGGTGTCACTTCCACAAGGTATCCTATCCTCTGTGAGAGCATTTCTTCTTTCCATCCAATTTAAGTATTTCCGTTGTGCTTCTGGAGAATCCTCTTCTTCGTTTGGTTGGTATTGTATTCTATCAATCTCTGGTGTCCAAACTCGCAGAATATGCTTTTCCGAAACTACGAGCATTCGCTCTACAACTCCACTATTCTTGTTGTTGCCGACCAGACCGCCATGATCGTTGTTGTTGATCGCAATCATTGAGAAATTCGCTAGCATCCAAACAACGCCTACTCGAACCACTCCCTTATTTGAGGATGTCTCTTCTGCCTGTTGGGCCTTTTGGAGTTCTTTCTTGACAAAGTTTGGTTCCATCCAGGCGCGAATGGTTGCCCCGGTTTCGTCCTTCAGTTCGACTGTCCAGATTCCGTGGTGGCTATTTCGTTCCTCGATCGAGTGCACCCAGGCGCACAAATAGCATTCTGGATCTAAGATTTTGAGGTCGTGGCCTCCGCATAGGATTTCTGGCAGAAGTATGCACTTTTGCGGTACGTGAGGCCGCAAGAGCTCGTGCCTCTTTCTGATATTTCCCTGAGTCCAGAGAGACAGATAGGGCGTGCAAATGTCAAGGGATCTTTGCATGGCCGTCCAAGCTGGTGGTGTCGACGCATCATACTGTTCGCCATTTCTAACCTTTCTACCGATGGCGCTTTCGAGATCTTTCTCGTTTGAATTGCTATCTTCGTCGTTTGGAAAAAGGGCAGATTCTTCGTTCTGATCTTCTTTTCGATGGATGGATTCCTCTTCCTCCTCTTGTATCTTTGACTTTGACCCCTTGGGCTTGGACATCTGCCACAGTATTCCACATGGGCCCGGTGGTTTGTGCCTCTTACGATGCCTTGTAGCTCTCTTCATATCAACATCTTGCCGAGCTCTGTGCTATTCAACGAACTTTTTTCTCTTAGTTTCTGTGCGAGACGATTTCCTCGATTACGGTTTTCCAATGCGCATCACAAAAAAATGATAAAATTCGCTATTTTTCGATTCATCAAACCACCATATCACATCGCTGAACTCATCCAAGCATCTTTGATTGAGCACATCACAAACAAACAAAACACAGAAGTAGTTCGGGATATGAATCTAAATCACGAAAACAAACTTTGACGCTTTCATGAAAACCAACGAGGGGTTAAGAACAAAATCACTGTAGTTCAATCACCAGGGAGAATAATACAAAACTGCTACTGATTAAAAATCTATGGATAAGAGTCTCATTATATCTGTTGTCTTTATCGTATTTTGTTTTGTAGGCCCACATATCTCAAGGATAAGCGAACTCGGCCTCTAAATATTCACGCGATCGAGCTTCGTTATGTGTTGAACGATATATGTTTTCAACCAGTCGAAATCAAGTTCATCTTCAAATAGATAAAGAATGCTTTCTTAATGAGATTCTTTTGGAGTCTCATCATCCACCTGGTCAAAGTCTTTTATGGTATATAAGGAGTGATAGTTGATACGCATTATTGGCAAATAGATTAGCGAAAGTCTTCTTGTCTTTTGATGCCTTTGGCGGCGTCGTTGCGATCACTTCCAAAAGCAGGAATTCATTGCTACGAAACGAAGGAATTTATCCGTTTCAAATTTAATTGGGATGGGATATCTCTACAGACGTTGTGCGGCTGAAGTAATTCTTGTCGGACGTGGGTTTGGCATTAAACGACCCTCAATTTTCCAAATAAAGACAAGAAATCTTGGTTTGTAACCGGGTCACCATTCTAAATACTCCAAAGGCTAAAATTTGAAACGAAACAAAATCTTTCTCGATTTTTTATGCTTGAGTGAAATCATTCGTATGACTAAACATGGAACCTTACAGGATTGCTATTTCACGCATCCACTTGACTGTCCATTCGGTTTTAACGTTTCCCTGCCCCACGACATCTTTCTGTACAGCGAAAGACCAGAATTGATCAAATTCCTAATTTTTCAATAAAAACGCATGCATCAATTCAAGAACAGGGTTGATTTACTTAGCAGTGTCATGAGATTTTCTATTTCAGATCATTACTAATTTAAAGAGGAATGAATCGTGTTTGGTGGGCGGCGGAGACTCCAGGACGTCCGTGTCTAACAGGTTTGTATGTGATTGCAAATTCTCCCAAGTACATGCCAATCATTTCTGGCTTCATTTCAACACCGCAAAACATCTTTCCATTGTAAATACCAATGATAGATCCAATCATTTCCGGCACAATGATCATATTACGAAGGTGGGTCTTGATACCACGGGGCTTCTCGCCCGGTGGTGCTTCCTTCTTGGCTTGTCTCAATCTCTTGATGAGTGCCATGGGTTTTCTCTTCAATCCACGGGACATTCTACGACGAGGGCGCGCTTTTACTAGATCCATCAATTCATCATTCGTTAAGTCCAACAAGGCATCAAGCTCGATACCACGGAAGGTAAATTTACGAAACTGACGCTTCTTACGAAGCTCGGCAACTTTCTCGGCGTCCATGATTATTTATATTAGGAACAGTAAGATCTGATAACCAAAAGAAAGAAAATCAACGCACAACACACAATCAAGTCAGAATAATAGATGCAAAAAAGGGGCATTCATCAACCGTTCGCGAGCTACTGGTTCAATTCGTATCGATGTCACAATACGTCCAGCCTAGTATCCTCAATCTGCAAATACGCTGCTTGAAAGGCTAGGATATATTGACCACAATTCTCTCATCGATATATCCAATTTTCAACTGATACTTGGGAACTTACATCGTCACTTGATTGTTGTAGAAGATTCTTGGTGGATGCTGGCAAGAGAGTTTCCACTTTGCGTTTTCGTGTGCGCGATCGATGAGGAGTTTTTGCATAGAAGTTTTC
>Ga0209503_10000795_pt1 | contig 17419 bp, 7 predicted proteins | sample SouAtlMetagenome_2_FD_187448 | JGI IMG/M metagenome (GOLD analysis project Ga0209503, IMG submission 187448) | Marine eukaryotic phytoplankton communities from Atlantic Ocean - South Atlantic ANT15 Metagenome (SPAdes) (version 2) | ecosystem: Environmental > Aquatic > Marine > Oceanic | place... | reverse complement strand
GGAGATGAACTTTTGCAATCCCACGTGCGACTCGTTCGCGTTGATGGACGCGGGCGTCGCGGGCTTTGAGGACGCGCAGAGCGCGCAGTGCGCCACCTTCTACGGCGCGGGGTGCGCGCTCTACCAGGACCTCTTCACCGACCTCACGTCGCTCGGCGCGCCGCCCAGCCCGCCGCCGCCGCCGCTGCCGCCGCTCGGCGCGTCGGCCGACGTGGCCGCGCTCCGGCCCGTGCGCATCTTCTTCGCGATGGGCCCCTCGCCCAACATGCAGACCTCGTTGCTGCTGCCGGGCGAGTCGGACGCCCTCGCGAGCTTGCCCTACCGCCGCCACCTGCAGTCGGCCGACGCCGACGGCGAGGGCGCCGAGATCCTGGACGCGAGCGACGACCCGCTGATCATCGACGCGTGCTCCAAGCCCGAGGGGCCCGACACGCTCTCGCTGTGCGAGACCAACGGCTACGAGAACGCGTGGATCATGTACGACCTGGGCGAGGACCACGACCTGCGCGCGCTCCGCCTCACGACGTACAAGTACGGCGTGCCGCCGCCCGAGCCGCCGCCGCCGCCGCCGCCGCCCGATCCGCCGCCGCCGCCCGATCCGCCGCCGCCGCCGCCCTCGCCGCCCGCGCCGCCCTCCCAGCCGCCGCCGCCCATCCCGGTCCGCTGCATCGGCTCGATCGGCAGCGCCGACTGCTACGACAAGCTCGTGCTCATGGCCAACAACGGCGTGTGCGAGGACGGCGGCGAGGGCAGCGTCTCGAGCGTGTGCGCGTGGGGCACCGACTACGGCGACTGCCCCTTGCGCTGCGACCCGGGCGGCGACTGGTACGCCTTCCCGAGCGCGTACCTGCTGCAGGTGCCGGTGAACAACGGGGCCCAAACCGCAATCGATTTGCACTGCGAGACGGTCGAGGCGTACGACGACGCGCACGGCCGCGCGTTCCTCTCGGAGAAGCACGTGGCGTACGGGCTCGACAAGGACGCCATCCCCGCCGGCCCTGGCGGCAACTGCAACAACCCGAATTACCAGATTCCGAATGCAAATCCCCCGTACGACACCTGCGCCGGCTACACGTGCGGCTGCGACTCCAAGTGGGAGCTCGTCGGCACCGAGGCGGGCGGCCCCATGCAGGGGGCCACCAAGGTGCGGTACCGCCAGGTCTTCTCGGGCGGCGACGGCGGCGGCTGCTGGTCCATCTTTGGTGGGGGGCTTTCGGCCAACGGCGCGACGCGCAACCCCAACCAAGTGGAAGTGTTCCCGCCGGACTTGTCGCTCGAGCGCATCAGCGGCGGCACGTATGCGTTGACCACGTGGTACAACACCAGGTGCGGTCAGAACAATTGGTGGAGCGGCGGCGTCGACCACTCGAGCTTCTACGTCAACGCGCAAGAGCGCCTACGCCCCGACGAGCGCTTCGAGCTCTACACCCACGGCGGCACGTGCCAGTGGGACGCGGCGTGGCGCTACGAGGCGCTCGAGATCTACCTCCTGCCGTATGCGCGGTACGCGGACATTGACTGCAACGGGATCACCCAGTCCTTCAATCTGAACGGAGGCGTCGGCGTCACCGGCACGGTCGAGGAGTGCGCGCGGGCCTGCGCCAACTACGAGGGAACCGACGGCACGTGCCACGGGTTTGCGTTCTTCCTGAGCGGCGGCGTCGAGACCTGCGCGCTCAAGCAGCTTGCTTCGCCCTACTTGGAAGACGTGGGAGGCCAGTGCGACTCCAACTCCAATGTCGACATGTACGTCTTCTCCGGCGCGGTGGGCTCCACCTTGCCGCCCGCGTCGCCCTCGCCGCCGCCCGGGGAGCCCTCGCCGCCGCCGTCGCCGCCGCCGCCGCCCCGCACCATGACGGAGGAGGTGCAGTACCGGATCGACAACTGCCCCGCCGGCCTCACCTGCGCCGTAGAATACTGCCCGGGCTCACCTAGCCCAACCGGCATCCACACCGGAACCGGCCTCGGGCAGTACGACTACTGCAACCTGTACGTGGCCAAGGACCACCCGCAAACCTGGTCAACCGTCAGGGGGGCCCTGCCGTACATTCCGTGCTTTGCCTACGCCGAGACGACCGGCGACCACACGTGCGCCGCCATGGGCATGCAGTACCTAGTTGCCGCGGGCAACCGCGGCAACTACCCGGCCGACCACTGCACGCACTACCCGTACGACGTCTGGGCGGGGTGCCCGGGCACGACCGAACCGATCAACTGCGTTGACGAGCTCACCTACTTCCGGGTGCCCGCTTGGGACCCATCGGGAGGCGGAGGGATCAACACCGGCCTGCCCTGCGCCGACGCAAGCGAGTGTGGCACGTGGAAGTTTGAGCAAGGGTTCCCGGCCACCTCGTGCAGAAACTGCGATGGGCACAACAGCAACCCCGAGTGCATCACCACCGACTGGTTGGTCCCGTGGACCAACATGGGGTGCTATGGAAACAAGTGCCGCATCTTGGAGTGCGTCGCCCCCGGCGATCCGTGCACGGGCGACAACGACTGCACCGGCTCCGGCGTCATTGCCTGCCCGACCCACGAGTCCATGGAGTGTGCCCCCTTCGCGCCAAGGACGTGCCGCGACAGCCGCCGCCGGCAGCTGGAAGAAGGGGCGGCGAACGCGACGACGATCACGGCCGTCGTCGCCGATGAGGGCCGGCGCCTGCAGGCACCGGCGCCGGTGGGGCACCACAAGGTGCTCGACGGGTGCTGGTCCGGGGCCCTGCCCCCCACCTACCCCGACCACAACAACGACGCGGTGTGGAAGCACTTTGACAGCCGGGGCGAGACGCTGACCGTCGTGCCGATGCGCACGTGCGAAGAGCCCAATTGGTGGGAACCGGCGACGCGCACGTATGCGTGCGAGCAGGCGTACGACGCGTGGCCGAACGCGGCGCCGGAAGCGGCGGGCCTGAACACGGCCACGATCTACCACAGTGGCTTTGACGGCGGCTCCGACACGGACCCAAACTCCTACTGCGACGACAAGACAAAGGGGCACCACGGCGAGAACTGGGTCGCCTACTACTTTGGGGAAGCCGTGGACCTCGCGCTCGTCGAGGTGATCAACCGCGCCGTGGCTGGCGGCCGCCTGAGCGAGCACGAGGTCTGGTACTGCACCAACGGCGCGACCGTCGAGGCGGACTGCGACTGGGTGCGCTGCTCCAACTACCGGGGCGCGACGACCGACTCGCAGGTCATCGAGCACGCGTGCGAGGTGCCGGGCGCCACCGCCTTCAAGATCGTCAAGCCGTGCCTCAACAATGCCAACGCGCCGCACGACATGAACGTCCTCAACATCCAGGAGGCCAAGGCGTTCCGGCACCTGCGCCCCGACGAGCTGAAGCCGCACTTCACGACGACGCAGCACGCCCAGACCAACTGCGGCGGCGCGGCGCCGCACGAGGCGCTGACGTTTGCCGACGGCGACACCTACAAGACGCTGGACACTGACCCGAATTCCTGCGCCATCGCGTGCATGGGCATCCCGGGGTGCAACGGCTTCGTGTTCGGCGACAAGGCTGGCGACGCCACCGAGGGCAACTGCTACCCACGCAAGCTGGCGCTCCCGCTCGACCTGAGCACGTGCGGAGACGACGCGCCCTACGGGCGCTTCTCCACCTACGTGATCGACCGGCACGGCACCGACGAGGCCGTCTGCGTGCCGGACGACGGCGCGCTCGCGGCGGTGCGCTGCTGCAGCGCCGACGGCTCGTCGGCCATCTCGGTGTGCGACGCGGACGCGTGCTTCCCAAAGTGGCTGCACAGCCACGGCACCGCGTCAGCGTCGAGCATCGGCTGCCCCGCGCACGCGACGTTTGCGGAGGCGGAGGCCGAGTGCGCGGCGCAGGGCATGCGGCTGTGCACGGCGCAGGAGCTGTACTACCCGGGGTGCCGGAGCGGCTGCGGGTACGACAGCGTGCGCGCGTGGACCTCGGAGGACTGCAGCCCGCCGCCCTCGCCCGCGCCGTTGGCGCCCCTGCCGCCCGCGGCGCCGCCGTCGCCGCACGTGCCGCAGGACACGGGCATCGGCGACGACCTCGCGCCGCACGGCGGCTTCGAGATCTGGTACTCGGACGTCTCGGCCTTCTTTGGCACCAAGGCGCGCACCGTGCTCCGGGGGCAGCAGGACCGCATCTCCACGTACGCCATCGATCGCGACGAGCGCGGCGACTACGCCACGGGCCGGTACGTCACGCTGCGCATCTACCACCCGCACAAGCGGCTGCGCCTCGAGACGATGCAGGTCTTCGGCAGCACCGGGCGCCCCTTTGCGCCGCCGGCGCCGCCGACGACGCCGCCGCCGTCGCCGCCGGGGCCCGGCCCCTCGCCGCCACCGCCCAGCCCCTCGCCGCCGCCGCCTCCGTCACCACAGCCCAGCGCGCCGCCGCCGCCGGATTGCAAGCAAGCGTGCTACGCGCTCTGCGGGCAGCTCAACAACTGCCAGGCGCCCCCGGTGCCCTCCTGCACGTCGCGCGCGTGGCCGTGCACCCTATGCGGCTTCCCAGAAGGCGACGCGCAGTGCGACTGCTGCTCCGGGCTCGTGTGCGGCTACGAGCAGGACGACGATACCAACAGCTACGACGGCGGCCAGTTTGGCCTGAGGTGTTTAACCGTGAACGAGGTTGCGCGCCGCCGGCTGGGCGACTCCGCGTCCTACTATGGCGACCTCGCCGACGACGAGGGCGCGCACCGGCAGTTGGCGCACTCCGACCCGGCGTACGACACCGACCACGACGGGTTCACCGACAGTTGCTACATTACCGCAGGCTGCGAGAGCATTTGCAACACCGAGTGCAACAACGACGACTCTTTCGTCTACGTCCTGTCGCCGCCGCCGCCGCCTCCCCCCGACTGCGGCGCGTTCACCCCCACGAGTTGCGTTACACAGAGCGGGTCGGGGTGCCCAATGGACGCGAATGACCCAAGCATCCAGGACCCGCTGTGCCTTCATTGTTGCAACCAATTCTCGGCGAGTGCCTACAACACGGGCGGCGGCGGCGGCAGCAGCGGCAGCAGCTGCGCAGTGGGCGTCCCCACGTGCACCCAAAACTCCGATTGCCCGTACATGACGATGGGCCCAGGCTGTTGCGACACCGATGGCTGCTGCGTCGACTGCATGGGCCGCCGGCTCGCCGAGGAGCAAGAAGAAAGCGACGACCCGGGCGCGTGGTGGCACCACGTCCACCTCGACCCGGCGCCCGGCGAGCTGTACACGCGCAACGCGCCGCCGGGCGCGCGCGGGCGCAGCCCGGCCGGCAGCGTGGCCGTGGCCATCGCGATGGCCTCGCCGCGCGACCGCGACGGCCACCCCTCGCTGGCGCTGGGCCAGCGCGCCACGCTCGAGGCGGCGTGCCGCTTCCTCGGCGCGCCGCGCGGCGTGGGCTGCACGCGCGGCGACAACACGACCAACCTGTACCAGCGCAACGAGGGCAACAACGTGTCGACCACGGCCATCCCGTACGACGACACGGCGTGGGCGACGCTGCTGCTCTCGGCGGCGATCGAGCCGCTCGTGCACGCCGCGGCGCGCGACCTGCTCGTGTGCGCCTCGCCCGAGCTGTGCGCCGCGAACGACTGCGCGCGCTGCGACGCCTCGGGCTCGTTCCAGGGCCGCGCCACAGGAAACGCCGTGCTGCGCGGCATCGAGGCGGGGCTGGGCGTGGCCAAGGGCGCGCGCAAGTCGCGCGCCGTGCCCGAGTGCGTGCGCTCGGCGGCGTGTGTGGCCGAGGTCGCCGAGGAGGTGGCGGTGGCGTCGGGCGCGCAGTCGGCGCTGCCGCTCACGGCGCACGTGCAGGCGGTCACGGAGGCCAACGGCGCGCTCCTCGACGGTGCGCGCGCCGAGTTTGCGCACGCCGACGGCCGCCCGTGGCTCGAGCGCGAGGCCGCGCGCCAGGCGCTGCTGCGCGTCCACCGCGAGGCGGTCGACGCGGCCGCGGCCGCGAGCGCGCAGACGCCCGAGCGCGACGTGATCGCGGTGGTCAACCCGGCGCTGCTGCGCGCGCACGCGTCCGAGGGCCGGCGGCTCGCCGAGGTGCGCGCGGCGGCCGCGGAGGCCGCGCGCGCGCAGTTTGAGCTCACGCCCCTGCAGCAGGAGATGAAGGCGCAGACCAACATCACGTGTCACGAGATCGCGGTGAAGAACCGCTCGGCGGCGCACGCGTCGCACGTCGAGGCGACGCGGCTCTGGATGCGCATGGCCGGCGGCGGCAACGACGCCAAGGGCCAGGGCCGCGTGTGCGTCGACTGCCAGTTCCCGGACACGACGGTCGCGTGCCGCACGCACTTTGCGATCGCGGCCCGCGCGCTCGTCAAGCTGCGCCTGGAGGCCGAGAAGCCCGAGGAGCCAAAGGAGGTGCACGAGGAGCGCAAGCGCAAGCTCAGGGAGCACGCGCGCGAGAAGTTGGGCGAGGCGTGCTGCGCGCGGTTCCCCGACGGGCACGTCGAGTGCGGCGAGCGCTTCTGCGAGATCCACGTGCGCAAGGAGGCCATGAAGCGCGTCGCGGACGTGGCGCGGCGCATGACCGAGGCGCAGCACCCCAAGGCCGTGGAGCACTTTGGCGTGGCCACGCAGATGGGCATCGACCTGCTCAACCCGGCGCTGCACCCCGACGAGGAGTGCCGCAACCGGCCGGCAAACGCCACGGTTGGCGTCGGCGGCAGCGGCGTCGAGGACGTCATGGGCGGCGTCGAGTGCATGGGCCGCTCGCTGCTGCACCACCTGAGCGTCAAGCACGGGCTGAGCTACGACGGCGTCAAGCAGAAGCTCGACGACATGGGCATCAGCCTGGGCGAGGGCCTGCTCAAGGCGGCGCGCATGCGCGGCACGGTGCGCGAGCGCGCGAGCACGGGCGGCGCGCAGCACCGCAGCGACTTTGAGAGGCAGCGCGCGAGCGACGAGACCACGGCCAACAACCTCATGGAGGCGAGCCGCGCGCGCCGGCAGGCGGGCACCGCGCGCGCGGCCGGCCGCAAGCTGCAGGAGGCGGGCACGCCGCGGCACTACGAGGCGCGCGACGTGGGCGCGCACGCGCAGCAGGCGGGCGCGATGCGCGCGCAGCTGCGCAACGCGAGCACCATCGCGCACGGCCGCCTGATGGCCATCGACCACGCGGCCACGGCGGCGAACAACCGGCACTCGCGCGCCGGCGCGCACCTGTCGCGGCGCAGCACCGTGCCGCGGCCGCACGAGCTGCAGTGGCACTCGACCGCGCAGAGCTTCTCGGGCCCGATGACGGCGATGCTGGCGCTCAGCGCCGAAGAGGGCTCGATCGTGTCGCGCTTCAGCGGCGCCGTCACCGGGCTGAATTCGATCCGCGCGCGCGCGTCGTCGGCGCTCTCAACGACGCGCCGCCGGCTGCAGGAGCAGGAGCAGCACCGCAGCCGCAAGCTCGCGGCGCGCGACGACGGCCGCGCCGACCTCGTGTACGGGCGGCTCGAGCGGCGGCTGGAGAGCACGCACCTGCGGCGGCTCACGGGCGCGGAGGCGCCGCCGCCGCGCCGCGTCCCGCTCGAGCTGCCGGAGAGGCACGCGCTCAGCTGGGTGCACGAGATGGTCGACTGGCACGAGCTGATCGGGCACGCGGAGCACGTCTACGGCGTGGTGCGCCGCCGGCTCGCCGAGCGCGACAAGGGGCACCTCAAGCACGAGGAGATCGTGCGCAAGCACCCGACGGGCTGGAAGTGGCTCGACCGGCCGCAGCACACGGCGCCGAGCGTGCTGGGCGACGCGGTGCGCCGCGTGCTCTACCGCAAGGAGACGGCCAAGGAGCCGCCGTGGCACGAGAGCGCGGGCGTGCACGCGCGCGTGCGCCGCCGCCTGAGCGAGGAGCAGAGCCGGAGCGGCCTGCGCCAGCTGGCGGTCGCCTTCATGGAGGGCACGGTTGCCGCGCCCTTTGCGCTGTACGACCGCGTGCTGCCCAACGGCATCGTGTCGCAGGCGTCGGGGATCAGCATCTGGGAGATGATCCTGCGGTACATCGTCTCCTCGACGGTCGGCTGCTACTTTGTCAAGCCACAGATGAACCCGGTGACCACGATGGGCGGGCTTCCCTTTGGCGTCGACGGCGACGGGCTCAAGGTGCTGCGCCCCACCGAGGAAAAATTGTGCTTCCCGGCCATCCCGATCGCGATTCCGGTGATGGAGCGCTTCCGCACGGTCACCAACACCGAAGGCGTCGACCTCAAGGCGCTCACCTACGAGGAGATGTGCGCGCACGACGGCATCATGCAGACCACGGCCAAGTGGATGGACGGCTACGGCTTCGGCTTGGGCGCCGACGACGAGGACCCCTTCCTGCCCAACGCGGCCATCCTGCGCACCGCCGAGGCCGCCGACGCCATCTGGAACGCTGGCCGCAGCGGGCAGGCCGAGACCAACGCCCGCTCGGGCGGCTTCATCCTGTGCTCGATTGTGCAGATGGGCGGCCTGATCTACTTCTCCTTCCTGCTCATCATCACCGTCATCCTGCTCAACTGCCTGCCGTGCATCAACCTCATCTTCCAGCTCCTCTTCGACAGCATCGTCGCGTGCACCTCCGGCGCGGGCGAGGATGGCAAGCCCAAGCGCAAGAGCATCTTGGCGAGGGCGCGCAACGTTGCGCGCGCCGGCGCCGGCGCCGCGGCCGCGGCCGCGCAGACGAGCGGCGGCCCGCCGCGCCAGCCGGGCGAAGCAGCGCCACCGGCTCGCAAGGGCAACGCAAACGGGGAGCTCACCAACATCTGGGCGGGTCAGCTCAATGCGATCAAAAATTTTGGCCGCGAGCCCGGGTTCGAGGGGCCGTCCAAGAAGCGGGCCACCGGCAGCAAGGCGCCCGGCGAGGTGAGCCTCGACGACGAGCAGCTCACGCCGGCGCAGCTGCGCGCGGTGCTCAAGAAGCGCCGTGGCGATCGTCGTGGCGACACGCGGGGCAGCGCCTCGGAGTCGGCCAGCCTGTTTGTGTAGCGGGTCTGTGCGCGTGTGCGTGTGTTTGGCGGGTTGGTTGGATTTCTTCTTCTTCTTCACTCCAACCCTTGAGTTGCCAACTCGTTCTGCCACGAGGCGTGGTGGCACCTCAGTTGCCAACCTGCTGTGGGCGGGTTCGTGGCGATTGCGGGTTTGCGTACGAGCCCTGTTGGGGGCTCAGTTGGCGAAAAAGCGTGGGGGGGTGTACTCTGTCAAGTGACAGTTGGCAACCCGGGTGACACGTATGGCAGACACCACGATCGTTGTTGGCGATTCTCGGCCCCCCATATGCGTGGCGTTGCGAAACCCGCGGCTTGTGCCCCCCGACTGTTACGGGCCGCGCTAAGTTTTCTGTGACAAAGTTCGAAAAGCTTCGGCGCCACTCCCTGACCCCCCCTCCCCTTCCTGCTCGTTTGAATATGCCCGTCGAGCCGCACCCCGACGACGCCAACGAGCCGCTGCTCAAGGAGAATCCGAACCGCTTCGTCATCTTCCCCATCCAGTACCCGCGCCTCTGGGAGATGTACAAGAAGGCCGAGGCGAGCTTCTGGACCGCGGAGGAGATCGACCTCGCGCACGACATGATTGACTACGAGAAGCTCACCGCCGACGAGAAGTTCTTTGTCACGCACATCCTGGCCTTTTTTGCCGCGTCGGACGGGATCGTCAACGAAAATCTAGTTGAGCGGTTTTGTGCAGAGGTGCAGGTGCCCGAAGCGCGATTTTTTTACGGCTTTCAAATTGCTATTGAGAACATCCACAGCGAGACCTACTCGCTCCTGATCGACACGTACGTCAAGGACAAGGACACCAAGGCGCACCTGTTCAACGCGCTGGAGACGGTGCCCTGCGTGCGGAAAAAGGCCGATTGGGCCTTGCGCTGGATCGAGGAGTCGTCGCGCTTCGCCGAGCGGCTCGTGGCCTTCGCCGTCGTGGAGGGCATCTTCTTCTCGGGGTCCTTCTGTGCCATCTTCTGGCTCAAGAAGCGCGGGCTGATGCCCGGGCTTACGTTCTCCAACGAGCTCATCTCGCGCGATGAGGGCATGCACTGCGACTTCGCCTGTATGCTCTATTCGATGCTCGAGAAGAAGCTGACCGACGCGGAGCTGCACTCCATCATCGGCGAGGCGGTCGTGCACGAGAAGGAGTTTGTGTGCGAGGCGCTGCCCGTCGGGCTCATCGGCATGAACGCGGACCTCATGTCGCAGTACATTGAGTTTTGTGCCGACCGGCTGCTCGTGGCGCTGAACGCGCCAAAGCTGTACAACGCCACCAACCCCTTTGACTGGATGGAGCTGATCAGCCTGCAGGGCAAGACCAACTTCTTCGAGCGGCGCGTGTCCGAATACCAAAAGGCGGGCGTGATGTCGAGCGTCGCCAAGAACGCAAGTTCGGACGACATCATGAACACGAACGAGTTCTCGCTCGAGGCGGATTTTTAGAGTGTGCCGCGTGGTAGTGGTCGTGGGGGAGTGCGTGATGTGTGCAATGGTCGGAAAGGGGTGGGGGGGGTGGGGAGGTGTGAATCCCCTTTAGTTATTCGTCAAAAGGTGGGCTCACTAATAAACTGGGCCAAGCTGATGTGCAGCGCCTCCTCGGAATCGACGGCCCCGAGGCTCTGCCAATACCGGTTCTCCCTGCGCAGCTCGTCGACGGTCTGCGAGAGCTCCAGCACCTGACGCTCGAGGTTGTCGACGTGCTCGCGCTTCATCCTCCGGCTCTTGGCTGCTGACAGGCGGTTGCGGTGCATCCGCTTCTCTGCGTAGCTGGAAAAGGTTGGCTCGTCGCTGTCGCACGACGGGCTCTGCGCATCCGACGATTCGGGCGTCGGCGGGCCGTTTGCAAGCGTCATGAGGACGGAGGGCACCAAGACCTCGCACAGCTGCGGCGGGGCCGCGGGTGGCGGTGGCGGTGGCGGTGGCGGTGGCGGTGGCGGTGGTGGGGGTAATGGTGGCGGGGGTAATGGTGGCGGCGGCGGTGGCAGCGGCAGGCGTGGCTCTTCGGTGCGCTGCTTCTTGTAATGCTGCATGCGCACGTCTTGCACAGGCACGAGCGTGCCCTTGGAGACGCACAGGCGCATGTGGCCGTCTTCGGATTGCAGGCGCTTGGGCATGTTCATCGAATCAAACCAGCGCGGTGCCTCCTCCTCAAAAATGATCAGGACTGGCAGCAGGCACCCGTTTGTGTTGTTGACCACTCGGTAGCGAACCCCGCCCTGGTACTCCGAAGCCTTGGTCCACAATCCACCGGAGTGGGTGTTGACGAACACCGCAGCAAGCTCGTCGCTCAAGGCGCGCACGCGCGCGCTTGGCACGATCATGGTTGCCTTGCACTCCGTGCAGAACTTGGTCTTGAAGTGCCGCACGCCGACAACGTGACCGGGCGTGCACCGGCTCGTGTCTGTCCGTTGCAGCTGCGCCCCCCAGCAGTCGCCGCACGACGCCCTGGGGCGCGCAGGCGCGGCGCGCACGACGCGCCGATGGCGGCCTGGCATCCGCGTGCGGGCGCGCACGCGGGTGGGGGTCGGCGCACGCTGCAAAACACTAGCGAACGGCGCGACATTTTTTTTATGCAACCACATACGCACACTTTGCACACGCACACACACACACTCGCACACACACTCGCACGCACACGCGTTTGCGCTCCCCACCCTTCTCCTGCCGCCCTTCCCTCGTGTACCCGCCTCACTGGGGGCTATTGCGCTGCAGCTCATCGACGAGCTCCTCCCAGGTCATGGTGCCCTCGCGGTAGTGCTCGACGTGCATGTTGGCCCAGTCGGCCCACATCTCGCGCTCGCCCGCCTGCCGCGCGCTCTCCGTCGCCTCCTCGTCGACGGGCGGGTCACCAAGGCCCCAGAGCGCCTCGTCCACTTCGGGGGACTCGGGCCGTGGGGTGTCTTGCCGCTCGTACCTGCCCTGGCGCAGGGAGCCGTCGTACTCGTCAACGACCCTGGGCGGCGTTTGGTTCTGCAGCATCGCAACTTGCGCGTCCGGGTCATCCTCTAGGAGCACGGCGTGGCGCTGCCTGCGCATGCGCGCCGCTTCTTCCTCCTCGGTCTCGGCTTGGGTGGTGAGCTCCATCTCGGGGACCGAGGACGGATTCCCCAGCGGCCCGTCGTGATAGTAGGGGTCGACCAACAGCGCCCCGTCGCGCTGGCGCTGACGGTCTTCCGATTCCTGGCGCCGCAGGCGCATGTCCTCGTCAACTTCGGGCTCGTCATCCGAAGACAGCGGGCTTCCGGGCTCCCGCCAGCGGCGGGGCCGGGTCCGTTGGATCAACCGGGGCCCTCCCTGGTCCTGCGCCATGATGCGCGCATTCAACTCCGCCCTGCGTTCTTGACGACTCTTCACCGAGGTCGGCGCCTGTCCGTCGCCCATGCGCAGAGCGCGCATGCGGTTCACTATGGCGGACACCATGGCTCGCCACGCCCTCCCTGTCACGGTGGTTGCCTGGCGTGGGTTATGCGGGCGGTGCGTCAGCGGCCACGAGCGCTCCAATAAAACGCGCCACTCGTGATCACGAGTAAAGCAGCGCGCGGGAATCGTGCGAAACAATGTGTTGGTTGTGAACGGATCCCAGCAGGATGCCAGGGATGCCACAGCCGCCCCATCGCCAATGCCTCTGGCGGTGGGTGCCGCTCGGCCCCGTTGCGCGCCTGGCTGCGCTCCAACTCCTGCTGGGATCGGTGTTGGTTCCGCAGACCGTGCCGGGGTCGGGGTCGAGGTCGGCGATCGTCGTCGTCGTTATCATGACGGGCGTGCTCGCACTGCCGGTCGGCCAGATCGCGGCGCGCCTCTCGACCAACCACCGCAGCGTCTATTGGTGGGCCGGCCGCGTGTGGGCCATGGCGGTCCCTGCCGCTTTTGCCAAGACCATCACGGGCGCCTACGACGGCAGCGGCCTCCTGTTGGCCGAGCGCGTGACGACGCCCTTCCTGCTCGCGTTCGTGCTCGGCATCTGTTTTTGCATCGGCGCGCAGGGCGCGCTCCTCGCCGTGCCCAAGGACGTGGCCTGCAACGTCGAGGGGATCATGGTCGCCATGACGATGGTCAAGCTGCAAGTGACGTACTCGCACGCCTACCTGCTACTCAACGTGGCAAGCCTGGGTGGGATCGCGCTCGGCTACGCGTGCGTCTCCAAGTACGCCGACCTGCGCGAGGCCGAGCGCGAGGCGGCCGAGGTTGTCGTGCGCGGCGCGGCCGCCGTCAACCAGCCCTACGTGGTCACCGACAGCCAGCTCGCCATCCTCGCCGTCAACCAGCGCTTCTCCGAGGTCTTGGGCTACGACGTCGACGAGGTTTACGGCAAGCCAGTGTCGACGCTCCTCGAGGGGTCGGTCGACATCGCGTGGGTGCAGGCGGTGCTCTCCAAGGAGCAGACGGAGCACGTGTGGTCGGTGCTGACCAAGGCTGGCCCGACGCGACCCGTGCGCATCACCCTTGGCGAAACGCGGTGCCCGATCAACGGCACCATCTTCTACTGGGCCAAATTTGCCTCGATGGCACTCGAGCATCGCAACCAGCAGCTGCAGTGCGAGAAGGAGCGGCTCCAGTGGGACCTGGCGGCTTCGCAGTGCCACGAGTGCGATGAAGAGTCTCCGCGCGAGTATCTCAAGGCCCGCGTGGCCGAGGGCACCTCGCACCGCACGCTCGGCGCGATGCAGGACCAAGCCACGACCGACGACGCAGTGTCCAACGCGCACTCGTTCGACCACGTCAACTCGAGCATCGCCTCGCCCACCCTTCCGGGGCAGACGCTCATCGCGCCCGCGCCACCCAAGACACCGAGCTCGATCGTCTCCCTCGAGTCGTCCGTCATGGACACGGTGAGCCAGGCGGCCGCCAAGGACATCACGCGCGCGCCGCCGCCGCCCAAGCCCAAGTCGCGCCTGCCGCGCCCCAAGGCGACGCGCTCCGAGCCGTCGTCGTCCACCAACAAGCCCAAGGCCGGCAACAGCCCCAAGACGCCCAAGCGCGTCCTGCCCGCCATCGAGCCCCCCGCCCCGCGCGAGGGCGCGTAGCATGTTTTGCTTTTTGTTTGACGCGCATGCGCGCGTGCGCGGGTGGTTCCAGTCCCCGCGCGTGCTACCATGGAGTGAAGCGCGCCTGCTCTCCCATGCCATCGCGTTACACTTTTGTTGTGTGTGTGTGTGTGTGTGCGCGTGTGTGTGTCTATGCCCCTGTGCATGTCGCCGTGAGGGCGCGCCGCAATTAGGCCACCTACGAGTTCCTTAAGACAGAGCAAAGTGTGAGACCCGCGGCGCGCGCGCGCAACCGACCACCGACCACCGACCGATGGCCAAGCCGCAGCCCACCACCACCACCACCACCACCAAATGGTACGAGCCGCAGTACCGCAACGGCGGCAAGATGGAGGACTACCTGGGAAACACGCAGCCCTCGCTCGTGGAGGTGGTGGCCGTGCGCCTCTGGCAAGCCCTCAACGGCGGCGTGTCCCTCGACTGGGAGTACCAAAACTGCACCGTCGCCACCATCCGCACGCTGGCGCCGGGGTTCCGCATGGCCTACCTGCTCACGGGCGTCTACCTCGTGGTGCTGAGCCTCTGGTTCCTGGAGGTGCCGATCGTCTTCCGGCACGAGCTCAACAACGACAACCCCACGATGCGCTTCGCCAACGTCACGCTCGGCGCCGCCTTCTTCCTGTGGGCGCTCGACTTTGCGACGCTCGCCGTCGCCTGGTGGTTTGTGGCGCGCGTCGACCGGGGGAGCGTCTTCGACGGCCTGTGCGGGTGCTTCAACTGCTTTGTGCCCAACGGCCCAAGAATCAAGCGCGGCGAGCGCGTCAACGAGAACGTGTGCACGGGCCTGCTCTTTGCGCTCGTCTACGCTGCCGCGTTCGTGCTGGGCGTCATCTCGACGCACACGATCCTCACGCACGTGTACCGCGAGCGAAACGTGTGGTTTGCCGTGCTGCTGTGCGTGCAGACCGTCATGCTGCTCATCTCCTCGCTCGGCGACGCCTGCTCCATCGGATCGCCCTGGGGAATCCAGCAGAGCAGCCGCGTGGCGAGCATCCTGCTCAGCTTCCGGAGCATCATCCTCATGCCCATGACGGTCATCTGGACGGTCGCCGCCATAGTAGCCAGCTTCCCGCCGAGTGAGTGCGTCACGTGCTAACGCGTGGCGCGTAGCGGGTATTGGCACGATTATTAATTGGGTGTGCGTCAAAAAACGCGCCGCTTGTGGCGTTGCCCTACGCCGCGGCTATGAACGGTGCCAGCCCCGCGACTGGCGACGTGGCGCTCATCAGCATCCTCATCGCGACGCTCTTCGGCCTCATGGAGCAGGACGTGGGCAAGGCGGCGGCACCCGCGCCAACCGAGTCGGCGCCTGCGCAAGACTGGACCCAACACCCTGCATACAACGCCGAGTTTGAGAGGCGGAATACCGAAGCCGTCAAAGAGGCCAATGCGGAGATTGCGAAGCGGAATGCCCCGGCCGCCGCCGCGCAGCACCCGCCACCCTCGGAGGTCGACAGCCTCGCGGCGCTGCAGGCGCTCGTTCCGAAGGTCGGCCGGCCCATCGTGGTGCAGTTTGGAAGCGAGCGGTGCGCGCACTGCCCGCAGACGACGCTGCGGCTCAGCCAGCTCACGGCCGACTACACGTTTGAGTGGGTCTACAAGGACGTGAGCGCCGACCTGTGCGAGGAGTTCCAGATCACGCGGCTGCCCGCGCTCGTGATCTGGTCGGGCCCCGAGGCGTACTCGGTGCACGAGGGCCTGCGTGGCGCGCAGGCCGACTCGATCATCAAGGACTGCTGCTGGCCGCGCAAGGTGGAGCTGGACGCCGACTTTTGATTGCGCGCGCCGTTGGCGACGCGTGTCGGTGTGTGTGCGTGTGTGCGTGTCCGGTTGGCGTGATATGGCGCCCTTGGCGCGCAGTAACTAAATTGGGAGCATGTCCGTCCGTTTCTCCCCCCCACCCTGCCAGCACCGCCACCGTCACACCTCGCGGGGGCTAAGCGTAGATGGGTCCGCGCGAGACCTCTCGCGCCTGTCCCTCGTGTTGGCCGCGGGCCAGCGCGAGCTCGCCACCGCCGCCATCAACGACGCCAAGCGCCAACGCATCGAGGCAAGGCAGGCGCGGCATGCGGCCAGGGAGGAGGAGGAGAGGGCGAACGAGCTGAAAGCGCTCGTCGAGGAGAAGACGCTCGTTTGGCTGGTCGAGAGGCAGGCGCGGGTGGAGAATGAGATCGCGCTGTACGAGTCCGGCGAGTGGACCGACGAGGAGGTCTATCAGTTCAACAAGGCGGAGTCGGCGCAGCTGGACGAGGCCATCAGGATCAAGGAGGGGAGGCAGAAGGAGGATGCGGCGATCGCGGCGGCCGCGGTGGCCGCGGAGGAGGAGCGAGAGGCGGAGGAGAAGCGCAAGCTGGCCGAGCAGGTCGCGGAGAACCGGCGGAGGAAGCAGGCGGCGGAGGAGGCGAAGGCGGCGGACGACGAGGCGAAGAAGGCCGCGGGCCGGAACCCCAACCGTAAAAAGGCGCTCGAGGACCCCAACCGCGCGCTGGAGATCCTAAAGTCGGACGCGGACAGGAAGTGGTGGCGGAGGGAGGGCAAGGCGCTCGCGGTGCGGCTCGTGCTCGCGGCGCACCGCGAGCGCGCCCTGCTGGACGCGTGGAGGCGCCGGCGGGAGGCCGACGAGGCGGCGCTCGCGGCCGACCCCGAGCTGCGGCGGTGGCGCGCGCGCTACGAGGAGATTCTCACGATCGTGACCAACCTCGACGACGAGGACGAGAAGGTCCGGGACGCGGCCTGGTTTGCCTACGTGCAGATCTCGGGCAAGGAAATGGCGGCCTTTCACGAGCGCAACTTGGCGCTGATCGCCGAGGAGCAGGAGGTCGAGAAGGCGGCGGAGAAGGCGGCCAAGCGCAGCTTTAACGTCGAGTCCGAAGCCCGCTGGGAGGAGGTCGAGAGGGAAAGGGCCAAAAGGGCGGCGGAGGAGGCCGAGGCGAACGACATGGGCAAGATCGAGAAGCGCTGGGACGCGCATGTCAAGAAGGTGGCCGCAGACAAGGCGGCCAAGCAGGCGGAGAAGGACGCGGCGACTGCCGCGCGCCGGGCGGCGGCGGCGGAGAAGAAGCGGGTGGAGAAGGAGAAGGAGAATGCGGCCCGCCGGGCGGCGCGGGAGGAGAATGCGGCGCGCCCGCCCGGGAAGCGGCGCGCGCCGCAGTGAAGGCGAACACTCCCAGTACGTGTGTGCGTGTGCGTGTGTATCTTTTTTTAAAAGCACATCGCTAGTGATAACGCTCGTTTATCGCCCATGTGGGTAAAAGGGGACGGCCGCGCGCGTTCAGGCGCATGTCGTCCGAGGCGGAGGAGAGCCTGTACGCGGTGCTCATCTCGCTGGTCGTGGCCGCGTTCGGCGCGCTGCTCACGCACTCGACCGTGTGCACCGAGCAGGCCGAGTGCGTGCGCCACGGCACGTGCTACGCGCTCACGGACGACCCGTACTT
>Ga0209503_10000792_pt1 | contig 17444 bp, 8 predicted proteins | sample SouAtlMetagenome_2_FD_187448 | JGI IMG/M metagenome (GOLD analysis project Ga0209503, IMG submission 187448) | Marine eukaryotic phytoplankton communities from Atlantic Ocean - South Atlantic ANT15 Metagenome (SPAdes) (version 2) | ecosystem: Environmental > Aquatic > Marine > Oceanic | place... | reverse complement strand
AACGTCCAATAAACAAAATCACCTCTCCGCCCTTTGGAAGAGCTTCCTTCACCAACTCTCCGCACATCCAACCAGCATTGTAGTTGTCCATTCCGATATAGACCTGCCGCTTCGAGGAAGGAGCGTCGGTATCCATCGTAATCAAAAGAGTATTGTCAGCGACTTCGTCAAAAATATCGGCCTGATTCTCCGGATCAATCGCCGCCACCGAAATTCCGTCCACTCCCTTCGAAATCAAATCCTCAAGCGCCTTTCGCTGCTCCGTGCTGCCGTCCGGCATTAAGGTCTCCACCTGCACTCCCAGCTCAGCTCCAGCGTCCTCGCCGCCCTTTTTACAAATCTCCCAAAACCCCACCGCTCCAGTAGTTACCAAAGCATAGGATTGCTTCTTATCACCACACCCGGACAAACAAATTCCCAATCCCAACAACAAGGCACCAAAGCGTATCTTCATCATCCACCCATCCAATTCCACCCGGGACCACCAGACCAGCGAAAAAACAGGTGGATTCGCGTCATCCCGGCGCGCCCTTGTCATTCCCAGCCAAGGAAAAACCGAACTCCAGCGCAGCCCGCATCTCCATGACACCCACATATTACGACAGCCTGACATTTCATTCGATCCTTTCGGTGAGCACCGAACAAGCGAACGACACGCTGGCTCAACCAACTCTCAGCGCACTAGGGGATTCCCCGGAACCCTCCGGCCATCGTTGGGGAAATTCGGAGTCAGAGGACTTGGTTTTGGCTTCGGGGTGGCAGCAGGCGCCGGACCGGCCGACTTCAAGACAGCCTGAACACGGGTAAAATCATGCTCAATTTCCGCAGACCGTGGTGAGCCATTGCTGGCAGCCGCAAGTTTCCCGTAGGCCGCATTGATACGCTGTAATTCTTCAAGCGTGCGCATCTTCGCTTCGCGGGCAAGGAGCTGGCGATGGCTGTTCCGGACCTTCACCTCAAAGGCCACTTCGGGATTTTTCTCCAGACGCGCCAACTCGGTGACAATTTTCTTCGACCAAGCCATTCCGGCAACATTGCAAAAGGGACGATCTTTGAATGCGATCAACTGAGTCCAGGCCTCTTTCGGCGACAAGGAAAGGATTGTCTCTAACTCCGCGCTCAAAGCGGCCTCATCCGGCTTCCCGCCATTCTCCAGCGCAAACCATTCCCGCAATCCCACCGAACCTTCTTGCGGGAATTCATGCTGCAAACCGGGCCATGGCTCAATGAAGGTCTGCAATCCCCTGCTCCGGTAATGCACCAGCGCCTTGAGCGAGAAAAGGTAGTTAGGGTCCATCCGACCTACTCCGATAAATACCTTCGTTTTCTTGTCGAGCGCCGCGGGATTCTTCATCCGCGAGTCAATGTGGCCGGCCATCAGGATCGCGCCTCCCGCGATCCCCGGCTCGGCTTGCAAAATCGTATCAATCATCCAGCCACCCTTGCTATATCCCGCCAAGTAGACGCGCTTGAGATCCAGCCCCTGCGACTTTGCCAGCTCGTCACGAACATAGCGGAAGGCCTTCACCTCCATTGCAAGATCCGCCGGTTCAATTTTGTATTTCCCCCGCTGCACATACCCCATCCCCACCACGATCCAATCCTTCGATCCGGTGTGCGCCCGCGTCATCTTCCACTCCGGCTTGGCATTGAATCCGTGATAAGAAAACACTACCGGCCAGGACTTGGTGGGATCGTGATTCTCCGGAAACGAAACCAACACATCATCCGCCACCCCAGGCACCCTCAGTTGAATTTCATATGCCTGAAGCAAAGACCCTAAGCATAGCCCGAGAACACAAAAAAGAGAATGAGATCGCGCCAACACAAGGGGCACTCTATGCACTTCCGGAAAAATTACAGCCAAATTGAAAACCCTCAGCGATTCCAGGGCATCCGGACAATGATCATTCCCATTCCGCAAGTATTCGTGATCCCCGCGAAGATCCGGCCACACTCGACAAAATCCCGTCTGCGGAAAGCCCAACCGCGAACAAGAAGAGCACCAGGGGGTCGAGTCCTCATTTAGGAATTCCTGCCTTCGCTAATTCCTTCGCCCAACATAGTCTCCCCTCGTGGCCGGTGACCTCGACTCCTTCTTCTCTGATGCGGATTGGCACCATCGTTTTGACGAGCACATCCTGGCGCATGGAAAGAAACTCTCCTCGCCCCGCTTCCTAAGTGCCATCAATCTGGAGGAAATCGAGGACGGCTTCATCCTGACCTGCCGCGTCGACGATCACGATGTCGAAGTCAACCTCTGGCCCGAGTCCGACAATCATTGGGAATTCGACACCTCCTGCACTTGCGATTACGGCCCGCACTGCCCACACGCCGCCGCTGCCCTGCTCCGCGCCTCTCGCCCGAATACCCTCGCCCGTCTTCTTCGCGGAGGAGGCGAGGTCGCGCCAGCGCCCAAGAAAACCTCCGCTCCAGCCGCGAAGGCTTCCGAAGAAGTCCACACCCCAACCTTTCACATCGAAGTTGCCGAGGAACCCACCTCCGGACGCGTGGTCCAACTTCTCCTCCAGGCTCTCAAGTCAAAACAACGTGATACCTGGCTCGTCGCCCGCCCCGTCGTCCGCTACGGACCGCACGAATTTCCCCTCATCAAATCGAGCGAGGAATCCCCCGTCCCCCGCGACCGGGCCGCCGAGTTCCGCGCCATGGAGGAGCTCACCCAACTCGGCCTTACCAATCTCTCGACCAATCCCACCTATCGCTTCCTTCTTTCCCTGGCCAAAAAACAATCCACCGAATTCTCCGCCGAAGGATGTTGGTTTCCCGAACCCCACCTCTCCACCCCCGCGGTCTACTGGCCCTGGTTCCGCGCCAAGGCCGTGCCCATGCTCGAGGCGAAAAGCTGGAAAATAGAAATCGATTCCGACTTCGGGTTCCAGATTCATCGCCTCAACGACGAAGAACTCCACGCCTCGCTCGAACCCACTCCCGGCGGTTGGTTCACTCTTTCCGTCGGCATTGATCTCGATGGTGAACGTCTCGACCTCCTCCCCATCCTCACCGGCCTCCTCGAAGGCGACACGCTCGACCAACTTCAGGATCTCGAGGACGACGAAACCCACCTCATCTATCTTCCCAGCAGCGGCGCCCTCCAGGTCCCCGCCGGACGACTTCGCACCATCCTCCACCACCTCGCCTCGCTGACCGACCCGAAAGCACCCTCGCTTCACCCTCTCGATGCCGCCGCGCTCCTCAACGACGAAGCCCTCCCCCTCGACCCTCCCCCCGAACTCGTCGAGCTCCGCGCCCGCCTCAAAAAAGACGAGGAGGACGAAAGCCATTTCGAACAACCCGAAGGCCTCCTCGCCGAGCTCCGCGACTACCAAAAAACCGGCGTGGAATGGATGCGCTTCCTCTCCGCCCACAATCTCAACGGCATTCTTGCCGATGACATGGGCCTTGGAAAAACCCTGCAAACCCTCGCCCACATTCTTCAGCAAAAACAACGTGGTGTGGAAGGCCCCGTCCTCGTCATCGCTCCCACCTCCGTCGTCCCCAACTGGATGGCCGAGGCCAAAAAATTTACGCCTTCCCTCACCACTCTCATCCTCCACGGCCCACAGCGCAAACGCGTCTTCTCCCACATTCCCCATGCCGACATCGTCATCACTTCCTTCGCCTTACTACAGCGCGACATCGACGAACTCAAAAAGCACGACTTCGCCATCGCCATCCTCGACGAAGCTCAACACATCAAAAACCCTTCCGCCAAAGTCTCCCAGTCCGCCTGCCAGCTCAAGGCCCGCCAACGCCTCTGTCTCTCCGGCACTCCCATCGAAAACAATCTTGGCGAACTCTGGTCGCTCTTCCGCTTTCTCATTCCCGGCCTCCTCGGCTCGCTCGACCGATTCCGCAAGCTCTACCAAACTCCCATCGAGAAAGAAGAAGACGACGAACGCCGCGATCTCCTTCGCGCCCGCCTCGCCCCGCTCATTCTTCGCCGCACCAAAGATCAGGTCGCCAAAGAGCTCCCGCCCAAAACCATCCTCGTTCATCCCGTCGAACTCAGTTCGACCCAGCGCGACCTCTACGAAACGGTCCGCGCCACCATGGACAAAAAAGTTCGCGAGGCAATCTCCGCGCAAGGACTCGAACAATCCCAATTCGCCATCCTCGATGCCCTCCTAAAGCTCCGTCAAATCTGCTGCCATCCCTCCCTCCTCAAACTCCCACCCGGCGAGGTCAAAAAAACCAACAAGTCAGCCAAACTTGATTACCTCTTCGAGCTCCTCGAAACCCTCTTCGCCGAAGGCCGCCGCGTCCTTCTCTTTTCGCAATTCACCTCCATGCTTGCGCTCATCGAACGCGAGCTCACCGCCCGCCGCATCCCCTACCTCCTCCTCACCGGAGCCTCCAAAAACCGCGGTGATCTCGTCGAGAAATTCCAAAGCGAAAACATCCCCATTTTTCTCATCTCCCTTAAAGCCGGCGGCACCGGCCTCAACCTTACCGCCGCCGACTCCGTGATCCACTTCGACCCCTGGTGGAACCCCGCCGCCGAAAATCAGGCTACCGACCGCGCCTACCGTATCGGCCAAGACAAACCCGTATTCGTCCATAAACTCATCTGCAATGGCACCGTCGAAGACCGCATTCACCAACTCCAGCAAAAGAAATCCCACCTCGCCGACTCCCTTCTCTCCGGTGCCAGCCAGACCAAGCCCGATCTGGAATCGCTTCAGGAACTCCTAAAACCGCTGGCCTAATTCGAGGAACGAGGCCAAGCTTTCAATATCATGATGAGGCATCTTCTTCTTGTGTGCTTTCTCCTTGGCTCAGTCCATGGAGAGGAGCCACGCATTGCAGAATTCCTCCCTGACCTCAGCGCACCCGAATTCAAAACGCGCCAGGCAGCCATGGAAAAAATCCAAGCCTTTGCCAAAAAGAATCCTGAAAGCTTTCTCAAAGAGATCCCTCCTCTTCTGAAAAAAACCAAAGACCCTGAAATCCACCTGCGACTTCGTAAGGTCACGTTGGGCTTAAAATTCAAAACCACGAAATCACTTTTCGGATTCACCTTTCTCTTGAATCGAGCGTCCAAATTTGAAAATCAGATTGTCTCCGGAGTCGTGCTAATCGACGTCGTGGATGACCACCCGGCTAAACGCGCTGGACTCAAGGCACGAGACATCATTATCGCTCTCAACGGAAAACCATTTGCAAGAAACCTCCCTGAAGAAGAAATCCGGAAAATCTTCGCCTCACAAGCCCCCGGGAAAAAAGTGGCGCTCGTGGTGCAACGTCAGGGCAAAACCATTGATATCGAGATCAGTCCGATGGAGGTTGAAGTCGATCAGGACATTAAAGAGAAGCTCCTTCTCGATTTCGACGACTGGCTGCGCAAGCAAACAGAGGACTGAGCGCTGTGGTTTCCACTGACTGATCGTCACAAATGGCTCGCTTCGTCTCCTTCCCCTGTTCGCCATCCCCCGAGCCAGCCTCCCTGAAGCCAGGGGATAAAATTCCCTGGCTCCAATTTCGCTTGATGAAATGACAGATTATCACTTTCCCAAGCTAGAAAGCTCCGGCCCAAGGCCAATTCCTATCAGAGTGAGTGAACCCTATCGAACCTCCCCGGGCCCGAAAGCAAATCCAAACTGCAACCAAACAGAATTCTCGGAACCCTCTTCAAGGTCGTCATGGTTATACTGCAAGCGCACGCGGGATCTGGTATCTTTGTAGAGGGCAATTTCGCGGGTTAAGGCTAGGGAAAGTCGTTTCCGCTCCTCTGATGCGAAGGCATACTCCAGTTCGCCATCGTCGATTTCTGCTCCGGCTTCCACTCCTTCGATCCATCCATATCGAAAGTCGCCGACCCATTCATCGGAGAAACGATACTTCGCAATCGCCATGACACTTGATTGCGAGGTTTTTCCACGATTGGACGCATTCTCAGCATGTTCCCACTCCACTTCCCTTAGGTAATATTCGAGACCAAGGGAGATTTCCTTCCCTCCTGATTCAAGCCCATTTTCCCTCCAGGTGTAGGTATAGTCAGTCGAGTAAATAGAAGTATCATGCCCATAGCCGTTTTCTCCCCATGCACCATTCAAGCCAAAGCGGTGCTGGTGAAAGTCAGTGTGATTGTATCCAAATAAAACACGGACAGTAGCGAGATCCCCGGAAAAATAAGCATTCTCGCTTTCTTCTCCATGTCCGTGCTCATCCTCATCCTCGTGGTCATCCTCATCATCATGATCATCATCTTCTTCATGACCATGGCCATGCTCGACAGCCTCACCAAAGCTTCCGGAAATCGTAAAAAAACCTGTGTCAAATTCTCTCATCCAGGTGAGTTCTCCACCATCAGTGCGCAGCCCTTCCTCACCCAGAAATAATCCAGTCGAAAGATTGGCATCAACAAAATCCCAGCTGTGCAAGTGCTGGTTGTTTTGACCTCCCAGTCGATTCAAGAATCGTCCGCCACGAATTTCAAAGCCGTCCAATCCCGTATACTTTAAAAAACCCTCTTCCCACTCTGCTTCCATCTTGTGGTCCGGGGTGGTGAAAGCATTCATGTTCACAAACCCGGAGATGTCATCGCCATAGTGCAGGTTCGTTCCCAGATCCAAACCTTGGAGCGCAAAGTTGTTATTCGGATCATGACCATGGGAGGCCAAGTCCTCTAGGTGATCCGCAGAACTCTCTCCCGCAATAGCCTGTAGGTGCAATGTCGGCTCCAATTTCAATTCTCCCAAAACCGGCAACGCCGCTAGCATACTTAATCCTATGATTCGCATAACGCAACTTAGATGCATTAAAGCCCTGCGACGTCAAACCTGTATTTCAAAAAATACTGGCAATACCTATTTAAAATTCCCATCCGCTTAGAGAGATTTCCTTGAGACTACTCCCCCCAACTCACGCTGCCCTGAGACTTTCAATAGGAGCTATCCTCTTTACTTCACCTTGTCGCGACGACTGTTCGCCCCCTTCGCCTTACTCATTTTTCCTTTTGAGGACAGCTTCTTAACGAAGTTGGAAATTGAAAGGGATTGCTGTCGATGAGGCAATCGGTTGGCCGAGACCATTCATGGCCGCTCTATAACGAAACTTCTTAGCTGCGCTGAGAGCTGGAGAGGATGGGGGAGCAAGTCGACGTGGTCCAAATTCCTCCCTCGCATGATGTCCCCGACCACTCGTAATTCGAAGGTGCCCAAGCCATCGGGATCTTCATGCAAAAGCTAGGATGCTGATCCCTCCAGTCCATAAAAGGCCGCAGCGATTTGCACACATGGCGCGGTTGGGCACGAAGCTCACCCCCCGTTGATCCTGCAGATAGGTGAAATTGTCGAAGCGCGAAAAAATGCCTTCGTTTTCCACCCAAGACAGTTCAAACTTCAATCAAGTCGTGAAAAAACAACTCTTACTTTGCCGGGAAAACGGATTACGCATCACCTCCACACTCAAGGAGACCCTAAAGCTCCTCGAAAACGCCGCCGTTCCCATGTCCTTGGCCGAGCTTGAGGAAAAAATCACCAGTTGTAATCAGTCCACTATTTACCGTTCGGTCCAACGACTCAAAAAAATCGGAGTAATTAAACAACTCAATTTTGCCGAGCAAGGGACAAAATTCGCTTTGGCCACCAGAGAGGACAACGACGACTTTCTCATATGCAAGGCCTGCGGAAAGGTTGAAGCGCTCGACTCCCCTTCGCCTCTCCAGGATCTGAAGAACCGGCTGATGCAAAAGACTGGCTTCCGTGGGCTCTCGCATGAGCTGGAATTTTACGGGGTTTGCCCGAAGTGTGTTTAAAGGAAATCCTTCTTCATAGGCTGAGATTGACTTACAACAGCCAACCTGCACCATTAAGAAGAGGAAAATATTCGTCTGTCACCTGCATCAATCTAGGTGAGCTTCTCGGGCACTCCCACCCATCTTGGGAAATTTCATTCCCAATCTCTCAACCTTTTGAACTACGCCCGCTATGTGAATGGGGGCTGACGCATTTTAAAATAGAACCGTCTCGCAAAGCGCACATCCTTTCCTGAAAGTCCAAGTTCTTAGGCCAGTGGCTTGATACTAAAAACAAAAAGGGCGGGACTCTCATCGTCCCGCCCCTTTTTCATGGGCTATTCAGAAAATTAATTAACTAGCTGCGACGACGGCGAGCAAGGAATCCAATTGCCGAAAACACGACCAAGAGAGTCGATGATGGCTCGGGCACAACAACAAATGTGAAGGAAGAATTCGCAGTGTAAGGAACCGAGCCGGCTCCATCAGTGCGGGTTGCTGAGGCAGTGAAATCCAGAACGTATGTTCCCGTCTCGGTAAATGCCCAGTTCCGCTCTTCGTGTCCACCAGCGGGAAAAGTGAACGTATTAGTGGCTTCAGCCTCAGAAATTCCAAATTCGAAAGTTCCTCCATTATTGAAATAGAGAGAGAACTGTCCGGGGCCGGTCGAACCATTGAGAGTGTATGAAACATCACTCCAAGTAACTCCGGCAGGCTGCTCGAGCTCTTCAGTCCCCAAGCCGAGAATCACCGAGCCAACTCCGTCTGAGTCCTGAGAGATCAAGTAGAGAGCTGAGCCTTCGGTTGCTCCAGTGCCGCTGAGCAAAGCCGGATCCGTGCCGACGGGAACGACAACACTCTGATTGACTCTCACTTGTAGTTCGTCGGCTTCATATTCCTCATCATCTACAATGACCCCGTCTACAGTTGCGGTGTCATCGCCCTCCCCGAGGTGATAGCCAAACTCAAATTCTCCATCGTGGAGGCCAACTGCAAAGTCCCCGTGGCCCGACGTAAACAGCGCCGCCGTGGCGCTACCGGAAAAACCAAGGGTTACGGATAGGCAGAGAACATGAGTCAAAGACAGTGAAGTATCTAGTGCTTTTTTCATTACGAAGCGGAACCTAGCTCTTAATGCAACTTAGTTGCAATAAAAATTTTGATTTTTATTCGGTAACGGTCTCCAGCCTGAAAAAAGAGGAATCTTGATCCGATGCCGGATTGAGAATGTCACGCTTCATAAAAAGTGAGCGGGCATTTCCGGTGATGACCGGCCGCTCATGAAGGCGAAACGGCAGTCCGTCAAATCCGACCTCTCCCAGAGCAATAGGAAGTCCATTTCGCCCCCTCCCTGCCCCGATGATCTCCCACGATTCCAGATCTTGTGAAAAAGAGGGAAAGAGAGCGGGAGCCTCATCGCTGAGGCTATCCTTGTGAAGATCTCGCATAAAGCTAAAACGGCCAATCCGCTCGCGGCTGATGTTCCCGCTCACGGAACTTTCATCAAAAGAAACCGGATCCGCTCCCGCGACATCTAAGAGATATTCGAGCTGATTGGAGATCGCATCTCCGTCAAAGTTGCCGGCAGGGTCGGAGAGGGCTCCCGCTGACAAACCATACGCCCGCTCGTAGCTGTCGGCCCATTCCAGATAGGAATGACCCGCGGACACGTTTGCACCACAACGCATCAATAGTTGGCGACTGACTGAAACAGGACTGTTGCCAGCATCGAATCCTGTCGCGACGAAGGACAAGTGATGGATCCCTTGTTCCGTAAAATACAGTTTGCCGGTCCGCTGTCCGTCCGAAAAAAACCAGGAATCACTCGCGTCAAGTCCATCCCTGGTATCCACGAGAGTGGTGGAACTCAAGTCCATGGCGATTACTTCTCCGGGGCCTACATGCTTCACCAGGGTAAGCGAGACCCCTCCGTCAAATGTCGGTAAGCTGGTAGCTGAGACCGCGGAAATGCCCACCATGTCGCGAGTCGCCGGATTGTTGAGGTCAAAAGTAAAGGGCATTTCAAAACCCGTGATTGTTGGATCGCTCGAAGGCGTCGTCGCATGCAGATAGCAATGCTGCTCGGCGTATGTGACGGATACACTACTGTCGCGACAAAGGAGCGCCCAGTCATCCCCGTCCAAGGAAAGGCTGGCCTCCAGCTCTGATAAGGCCCCTTCATGGGGCACTTGGAATGTCATAGTGAAGGGATGAGAGGTATCAGTTCCGTCGACAAGCCTTCCGTAGACTTCCATGTTCACCTCGTAGACGCCCGGCTGCGTAAAAGCCCAATTATAGTGTGTATGAGCCCCCGGACGAAGGATAGTGATCTCGTCATCAGCATCGATGCCATCGGAAGTATTAAAGCCGATTTTTCGGGGAGTAAATCCGCTGCCGTCCTGCCATGTCCCCAAAAGGCCTCCCCGGTCTGGCCCCGAACCTGTCATGGAAAGCAGGCGCAAGTTGATGTTACCGTTTCCAATCGGTGTGTAACTGTCGCCCCTCCCGGTCAGAAAGGCGTTGTTCGGGATGAGAACCCGGAGGCCGAGGAATTGCGTACCTTCGACAAAGCCCTGCGGGATTCTCCAGATGGGAACTCCCGCCGGGAGGAAAAAATCGGTCGCGCTACCCGAGATCTGGCGTGTCAAGGGCGGGAGAACGAACTCGAGAGCATCGGCTTCAATGCGAACAACGTCATTGACGCCGGGATTATCGAAGCTGGTGCTCAAAGTATACGAGACTCCCGCCCACCAACCGGCCTCCTCATCATACTCCATCTGAATCTCAGTATGTCCTCTGAGCAAATCGAAGGAAGGAGGCGAAGCCAAGGCCAAGGGAGCCACGATAGAGGAAAGCAAGGCGCTGGCGAAGAGCGCATCGAGATTTTTATTGCAATGAACTTGCATTAGTGGGAAAGAACCGGAAGTGAGGTTGAGACACAAGACTTTTTTATTTCTCTACGCCGCAACCTTAATTTCTTTGGGCCAGGAGAGTAACCAAGAGGAGGGCATCAGCGAGTTGTCATCTGAGCAAAGCATGGGTCTGGATGGGATCTATGTTCTGGAAGATATTGAGGTGGTCGCTTTTTCCGAGGAGGACGCGAATTCCGGCTCAATCATGGGCGATTTCTTTGGAGGCGATACGGGACTCTCATTTGGAAGTGGCTTTTCATCCACCATGGGGGGAGAGCGACTTCAGCGAATCTTGAGACCAACTCTTGGAGACACCCTCGCAGGCCAACCCGGAGTGACTTCAAGCTCGTATTCTCCTGGAGCGACCAGGCCAATCATTCGGGGCTTGGATGGTTTTCGGGTGGCCACCCAGATCGATGGGCTCGGAACGATGGACCTCGGGCCGGAGAGTCCCGACCACGGAGTAGCCATCGACCCTCTCATTGCGAAGTCCATCGAGATTCATCGAGGCCCGTCGGCTTTGCGCTTTGGAAGCGGGGCGATTGGTGGTGCGGTGAACACCATTACCGGCATCCGTCCGACCTTGATCCCAAAAGGAAATTGGGAAGCAACCTTGACGACTGGCTACAATACTCAAGGGGACGGGAAACATGCCAAGCTCGGCGCCAAGCTTGCAGAAGGTTTATGGGCTTTCAACTTCTTCACCAGTCAGCATGAATCGGGCGACACTTCCATCCCGGGTCGGGCATGGACGCAGGAGTATGAAGACGTGATTCGGCCCCTAACATTTGATGGTGGTCCTATTTTTCTCTCAAGCCCCACAAAAACTCTCCCTAACTCTTATCATGATGCAGCGACATATTCAGTCGGAGCAAGCTTTGGAGTCCCTGATTCGGTCGAGTTGGGACTTTCACTTACTCGGTTCGATTCAAACCACGGGATTCCTTACTTCTATGATGGAACCGAAACTGGCAGGCCATTCGGGCAATCACATTTTGAGTCCGAACTCAGCCGTATCGACGCTGACTTTAGCTATCTCCCGCAAGGTGGTTGGGGACCATTCAGTAAATTAACAGCTCGGCTCGCGAAGGGATGGTACGACCAGAGCGAGAGGTTCGAAGGTCTGAATCTAGGCGACATAGAATTGGACGAGGGAACCGATTTTACCGGTATCGCATTTGAGCGTGATGCCACGGAGGCTCGATTTGAACTGCAGAATGGAAATCGTGATTCCCTGCTTCACGGGATCACGGGGTCCCACTTCGAGAAGAGTCGTCTCCACGCCCGACGGTTCACCCTTCAAGTTGCCGGAACGGACGATACGCTTCTGAAGCAAGAAACAGCTGCATATTATTCCACGCAAAAGTTATCGTGGGAAGAATGGAGTCTCGAACTTGGCGTGCGTGGAGATTTTGGAGACGTCTCACGAACAGATCCCGGCAACGCTCTTGTCGATGAGCGAACGAATACTTTCTCGCAATCGATGTCTTTAGGGTGGGATACCGACCGAATCCCAGGCCTGGTGCGATTCGGTGCAAAATTGACCGCATCTCTCACAGAGAGAGCTCCCTCAGCGGTGGAGCGCTACGCCTTTTGGGACAATGAATCGCTTGGCAACATCATTATTGGCGGTGACGTCGCAGCGGTCTTTTTGGATGATATCGATGGCCCGCTCGATAATGAAAAGGCAAAACATATTGAGCTCTCCTTTGCGGCAGATTGGGGCTGGGGAAGCGCGATTCTAACAGGATATGAAACCGGTTTCGACGACTTCATCTTTCTGGAACCCAGGCCCGACCTCGGATTCGAGAACACCGCAGTCTACGTCGCGAGAGACGCCAGGATTCGAGGAATCGAAGCGATGACGAGATTCTCGTTGTGGGAATCACAAGACCTGGAACAAAAACTAGAATTGGAACTGTCGGGAGACTGGATGGAGAGCCGGGACCTTGAGAGGGGGCAGGAACTTCCCCGCATGCCAACCGCAAAGATATCAAGCATGTTGACTTACGAAATGCCATCGTGGGATTTTCACCTCGAACTCAGGCGAAGCTTTGGAAGTGGGAGCACCCCGCTGGAGCCGATTCCTGAATTCTCGACTTCACCCTACACCCTTCTGAACGCAGGAGCCACGTGGCAACCCGCGTGGGCAGATGACGCCCTTACGATTTCCCTGCGCGGAACCAACCTGCTGAATGAAGAAATCCGCGAGCACACCTCCTTTCGAAAAGAAACCTCTCCTCAGCCCGGAAGAGGGGTGAGTGTGGAGCTTGAATGGACTTTCTAACATTTCGAAAAAGAAGGGTTCAGGCAGATCTCCTCCCTGGGCGAAGGAAACTCACCCCTCTTTGCAACTGCCGTCGACTCCATATGCCATAGTAACAAGATTGAAAAATTTTGGACTGCAGCAGATCAAGGTCGCTCAGATACCAAAAGCCTCATGAACTGACTCGGCAGGTCAGCGAGCAAGGTGTTGCTCTGCCAAACCACGGTGGCAGTGCCATCGCCATTATCTGTCAACGAAACCAATGACACTGCGGGCGCGCTTGCCCAGTTCCCTGGAGTCAAATCCGTGGAATGCTGCACTTCATACACCAGGTCATCGGCCGCGAGATTGATTTGGAAAGTAAAGGTAGGATAGCCTGCCGAAGCTCCCGTGCCTTTCGCAATGAAGGGTAGGACACTCGAATCAGCAATCGCATCGCTGCTTCCGAGGAAGTATTCCAAAGAAGCAACAAGCCCGTCTCCGTCACCATCCGCATTCGGATCGCCAACAAAGCTGGTGGCATCGCTTCCTGACGGGCTGCCACCAACAGCCACACTGGGACGCCAGCTCAGTGGGTCGGCATGATCCGGGCGGTCCCCCGGGGCAACCAACACCAAACTCGTGCCATCACCATCCGGGCTTACCGGCCAAGGAAACCTATCATCATATTCAAATTCATGAATCGCAGTGCCCGCTCCGAAAGAGAGCTTTAGATTCTCGCCGCCGTTGTCGAGCTTGTCTTCCGCTTCCCATTCCCCCGCAACCGGCAAGCCAGTGGAATAACGAAGCTCAAAGGCCGCGATATTGCGCACAATAATGACATAGGCTCCCGGCGCGAGCGAGGTCACGGCACTCCCCGCGAAGTCAAAATCCACTCCTTTGGTAAATCGTAAATCCGTCAGGTCGAGCGTCAGGCTGTCGCTGATATTTTTCAGCTCGATGTATTCAAAATCACTCGTGGAATAGCCAGCGGCGATCTCGCCCGGGTTCGCATCCAGAGGATGATACATGATCTCGGTGACCATGAGGTTTTGCTGCCAAAGCGAGACATCAGGAAGGCCTGCGGTAAACTCAATCGGTTCCGACCAATGACTTGCCCGTCCGGTATCGTCGATGTGACGAACCCGCGCGCGATAGGTCTCTCCGACCCGCACTTCGCTGGCACCGACCGGGAAGGTGAAGGCGCTGTTGAATGTCGTCAGACGCTCGGTTTGATAATAGGTCTCTGCCTCATACACATAGCGGTCACCAGCCACGTATCCCGGCGTGCTTGGATTGTGAACCCGACCAAGGCGCCATTCCATTTCACCAAAAGTCCCCGCACCTTGCGGATCGGAAAAGGCCGATGAGGTAAAGGCGAGATTGTTGGTAGAAAATCCGCCGCCTTCACTGAAGCTAATCACCGGCTGGTCGGGAATCGCCGCGTCGATTTGCTTCGCGGCCAACTGACTCCGTCCGTATCCCCCGACGGTAAGAAAATCTTTGGTGTATTGCGTCAGATCCGCGAAAGTTCGATTTGGCAGGAGCGTGATGTTGAAGTTGGCATACCAGATCCCCTTCTTGTTCTTACGCGGATGATAATCCCACGCAGCCTGACTCGCTTCCACAAGGTTATCGGTTCCACCCTGCGTCATGAAACCGGCATACTCATCGGTCAAGTGAGCCGCTTGGTCACCATCGAGAAAGAGGTCGAGAAGCCCCCGCACGTGGTTTTCATAAGCCTGATTGATTTCGGGATACTGAAGACAATGGTAAATTCGTTCCCACTGCGCCGTGTCTCCTCTGCCCAAGTGAGGTGCGTCCTCGAAGGTAAGATCAAGGTCCCAGGGAAGAATGTGCCACTTGTCAGTCGCGGAGTTGTGATAGTAGTTCACGTTTTCGAAATTACGCATGTCCGAATTATTGATCGCGAGGTTCATCGCATTAAAAGCGAAGTAGTCCTCGAAATCCAAATTGGCTTCCCACACCGCCTGCGAGGTTCCGCTGTTATGTGTTCCCTGAAAGGCCAAGAGATCGCTCTTATCGGAAACTTGAGTCGGACCTTGATTACGCAAGCTGGAACCACTTCCGCCATGCACATTATAAATGTTACCGCTGGGCAAATCGCGTTCGTTGAGGAACTCGGCCTCGGGTTGTTCAATGGCAATATACATTCCCCAAAAGTCACCTGCATATTGATCGGCCGCCGGAGCCTCATCGGCCCCGTCGATAACGCGGAAGTGGAAGAACTGGGTATTGCACGCTGTTCCTCCCGAAATCTGATAAGCGCGGAATCCCAGCGACTCACAGAACATCGTTCCTTCCGTCGAAGCGTTGTTACGCCACCACGGATTCGAGCCCGGAAGGACGTTGATTTTATCCCAGGGCACTTTGTATTTCTCGCCGTAGTTGTCACGCGCTTCGAGCGGATGAGTATTGGCGAAATTGATCTTCCACTTGTTGCGTCCCACCTGACGAGTCGAGGCATTGCCACGAATCCGGTAACGCATATGGTCGTAGACCTTGCCATCATAAACCCAGGTGCCGAGGTAACGATAAACACCATCAGTCGGTCCGCTCCATTGGCAGGCGATGACGTCGGATTCCTTACTGATCAAATGGTAGACCGCAACGCTGTCAAGAGCCGCCGAGGGATAAGTGACGTTGGGTAGCACTCCCGGCCGTTTTGAAGCCGTCCAATCGGGCACACCATTGTAACAAAAATAAGCGAAGTTAGGCGCTTCGTCATCCTCGTAGGGAGTCTGTTGAGAATTGCCGGGAACATCCTCTACCGTAATGCGATAGCGAATGAGACGGCGGTGGGTTTGAAAAGACCCTGGCATGGTCACACTGTAAACCGAGTCACCCGGAACGACATCGCCGCCTGCTCCGGTGTCGAGCATCGGGAGATCAGTCCAAGTCGTTTCGTATGCCGCGTCCTCCAAATTAATGTAAACACCCGGATTGACCAACTGATAACTGAGCGTCACCGAAGCCACGCCCTCGGGGTCGGTCACCTTGGCAGAGATCACGACATCCTCTCCAGCCATGGGCTGCTGCGGAATGTGAGTCACTTGACGAATATTCGGTGCGGCCGCCGGAGAGAACACCGAATTCGGCGTCCCCGGAGTTGGCGTCCCCAAAGAACCGCTTGCTGGATTGGGAGTCTTTAATTCGCAATCGATCGAAAAGTCACTGCTTCCCACACTGGTATTGAAAGCATGCACCGCGATGGTGTTCGTTCCGGGGACAAGAATCCCCGCAGCACCCGGCACCACGACATCAACCCAAGCGCGTTCATGACTTCCCACCGCTGCTCCCGGAGTTCCTCCGGGAGGATCGGAAGCGCGAATGCCTTCGTAAGTAATGTCACCCAAGTCCACCTCGACTCGTGCCACTTCGTCGCCATTGACCCAAACAATCGCACCGTCATCATAGTAAACCCGCACCACAAACTGGCTCGGAATCGTCCCGGAAACATTGAACTCCTTGCGCATGTAGACTGAGGAGTAACTGCCCTGCATGTCATTTAACAACGTAGTATCATCGCCGTCGCCATAGCCGATCACGGCATCGCCGCTCAACCACGAGGCGTCTTCGACAAAACCTTGCTCGCGCCAGGCATCAGTGGGGGTGGAAGCTTCACTCGTTCCTTTCCGATAACTCCAATTCTCACCCGCTGACACGTAGGTCACTTGTGGTCCACTGAACCCGGACTGCGCGCTCCGCCAGGAACTTCCGAGATCGTTATCAAGGTCCGCATTGATCAATTCCATCGACGGCCCCTTGCCCCGCGAAGCGCTCGGCCAGGGAAATCCAATTCCGTAGGTCACCTCGTCAACCGTTACGCCATTTCCGTCTTCCAGTTCAAGCCGCTCACCGTCGTTGCTCAACTTCCCGCTGTATGGTCCCAACCCAACGACTCCGAATCTTGATAACATTACCGCCGGATTCTCAGCCACGACAAGAAAGCCATTGGCCGGAATGGTCGTGCCACTCGGAAACTGAAAATCAACCGCTCCATTGAGAGTCCAAAATGAAAGGTCGATCGCTGAATCGCTCGCGTTGAACAATTCAACGAACTCACCAAACTCGGTCTTGGGATCGTGATCGTAGTGGATCTCATTAATCACCACGGTATTGGCAACGATCTCCGTCGTAGTGAATGTCTCACTCGAAGAAGACCAAGTCGTCCCCGCAGAGTTTGTCGCAATCGCACGGTAAAAATAATCAGATAGCGGATCCAATCCGGTGAGGAAGAAAGAAAACGATCCGTCCTGCACGCCGAGATTCACCGAAGAATCCCATGCCCCCGTCACGATGCCTCCATCAGTCTCCCCATAATAAATCGACACCATCGGCGCTTCGAACCCCGTATTGGTTATTTCCCCACGAAGGTTCGCCGAGCTGCCGGTGATCCCATTGGCTGAGTCATTGACAACGCTCGGAGGCTGCGGTGTTTGAGTGGTGAAACTGGCACTGGTCGCAGCCCAAGCGGACCCGCCATTGTTGGTCACAAAAGCACGATAGA
>Ga0209503_10000791_pt1 | contig 17458 bp, 10 predicted proteins | sample SouAtlMetagenome_2_FD_187448 | JGI IMG/M metagenome (GOLD analysis project Ga0209503, IMG submission 187448) | Marine eukaryotic phytoplankton communities from Atlantic Ocean - South Atlantic ANT15 Metagenome (SPAdes) (version 2) | ecosystem: Environmental > Aquatic > Marine > Oceanic | place... | reverse complement strand
GTAAAGACCTAAATTTTTAGCGTCATGTTCTGATACTGTTAAATAATTATCCCATGTAGTACGAGTCAATGGGTCTGGAAATTCTTGTAGCCAAGGATTGTTCGCTTGTTGACCGTCACCCATTCCTGTTTTTGGGTACAAAGTGAGCTCAAAATCAGAAGATTTAACCTTTGACAAAGCCTTAACGGCACCAGCCTTATTAATAGGTTTCTTATTAATTTTTGAAATGTCAGCAGCTGGTGGAGCTAAAGCTGTACCTATGTAAATACCATCGTGAAGTGCTTGATTCCAAGTACTATTTTCTAAAATTGTTTCAGTCCAAAATGATTTTATATAATCATGGTAGTTTAACGTAGAACCGTTGAGCACCAATAGGGCTTCTTGAAATTGTCGAGTGTCAAAAAGCGGACGAATAGTGGGCTGCGTTAGTGCAAAGAAACCAGACTTGATTTCTAAATCCCCCCAAGATTCAAGGTAGTGTGGCATAGCACCAACATATTGAGTTTCAGAAGCAGTTTCATCGTTTTTCATTGCGAACAATACAGATAATGGAGTTTTTCGAAGCCCTTCTACAAATGCAGAAGCATTGGGAAGTGTATACACTGGGTTGACTCCTGCCATAATTACGGCTCCAATATTGCCATCATTCATGTTTTTTACCAAAGCTGAAACGGCTTTATCATTACCCTGACGTGTTAGAATAGTTGTTTTAGGATCGAAAGCTTTACTATTTATAAATTCATTAATAGCAATAACCAAAGCTTGTGCATTTACATCTTGAATACCAGTGAGAACAACAGCATTGGCCCCAGCTTTAGAAATTTCCATAGCTGCTGAATCAACCGCTGCTTCAATTGCAGGAGGTAAAGTTACATTTACTGAAGAACCAGTTAATTTACCATAAAGCAGTGCTAGAGCTAATTTTTGTTGAGAAGGTTTCAAAGGTACTCTCTTATCTGCATTGGCCCCAGAAAGTGACATATTAGATTCAAACTGAATGTGGCGTGACATAGTTCCATTTTTTGGAATACGTCCTTTGGCATAGGCAGAATCAAAACCACCCCCTTGCCAATCTCCTAGAAAATCTGCCCCAATCGATACAATAGTTTTGGCTTTTGAGAAATCATAATTTGCGAGCCCTCTTCTTCCATACTTAGCTTCATAAGCATCTGCAGCATAAGATTCAGAAATGGCATCATACACAACATGTGAAACATTTTTGTATTTAGCTTTAAATTCAGAAATTAATTTATAAGTACTAGGACTAGCATATGTTTGGGTTAATAAAACAATCGCTTTATTCTGCAATTGAACCGCCTCTAGCTTTTCACTGACTTCTTTGTAAAAGTCTTTCCATGAAATATTTTCTTGATTTCTTAAAGGTCCTGAAAGACGTTGATTATCATAAAGATCCAAAACTGAAGCCTGGACCCTTGCGTTTGTGGTTCCATTTTCACCTGCCAAACTGTTACACTCAATTTTTATAGGACGGCCTTCTCTTGTTTTAATCAAGAGGCTTGCAAAATCATAGCCATTACCAATAGCCGTGGCATAATAATTTGCAACTCCAGGGATGATTTGTTCAGGCTGCACTACATAAGGAATAGACTTTACAACTGGGCCCTCGCAAGCTGCTAAGGAAGCTGCTGCTGTACTAAATCCAACATATTTTAAAAAGTCTCTACGAGTTGTGGAAGATGACTCTAAAGTTGATTTATCTCCCAAAAATTCATCTACGGGAATTTCTTGAACGAATTCTTTATGCTTTAAAGACGTTACAGCCGCAGATTGATTAGGACTTGTCTCCTCAATGTTCTTCCAGTATTTTTTATTTAACGACATATATACGTTCCTTTTTTAATAGTGGCATTTTCCACATTCTAGACCACCCATTTGAGCAGCTGTTAACTTCTCAACACCATACTTTTTTGAAAGTGCTTCGTGAATTTTTTCATAATATCCATTATCTTCTACTTTGATATTAGTTTCTCTGTGACAATTGATGCACCAACCCATAGTTAAGGGTGAATGCTGATACATAATTTCCATTTCTTCTACTGGGCCATGACAGGTTTGACATTCAACCCCAGCAACAGTTACATGTTGCGAATGATTAAAATAAGCAAAATCGGGTAAGTTATGAATTCGAATCCACTTGACTGGCTTCGTTTTTCCTGTATACTTTTGCTCGGCATCGTTCCAGCCTACAGCGTTATAAAGTTTTTGAATCTCTTTATCGTAAAATTCCTTGCTATATTCTTCAGTAGCTGTAGATTCAGCAACTTCATATATGGACTTATGACAATTCATACAAACATTTAAAGACGGTATCCCAGAGTGCTTACTAACCCGAGCTGAAGAATGGCAGTATTTACAATCAATACCATTGTCCCCAGCGTGAATTTTGTGTGAATAATGAATGGGCTGTATTGGCTCGTAACCTTGATCAACACCAACTTGCATGAAATATCCATAAACAAAATAAGCACTTGAAAGTAAAAAGAAAATTGCAGTAACTAACATCAAGAATTGGTTCTTGACAAAAGTTTTCCATATTGAAGGCCGCTTTGCAGACTTCTGTATTTCAACTTCATTTGCAACAGCAAATCGTCTGAGTGTTTTATTAACTAGAAACAAGCCAAGAGCAAGTAATCCAAAAAGAAGAGCAAGAGCTCCGAGCACAATTGTGTCTGAAAAATTATCGCTATCGGTTGAACCAGTTTGAGCTGTAACAGCATTAGTTACAGCTACAGGCTTAGCCTTATCTTGAGACGTGTAAGCTAAAATATTAGAAATATCTTGATCTGACAATTGCGGAAAAGCAGTCATTGCAGCTCCGTTGTATTCAGTATATATTTTGTTAGCATAAGCGTCTCCAGACTTAATCAAAGAAGCGCTATTTCTAATCCAGGCATTTAACCAATCACGATCTAAACCCTCTTCTTCGTACAATCTATTTTCAACATATCGAAGAGCAGGCCCAGTCATTTTCTTATCAAGTTGATGACAAGCAGCACAATTAGCATTAAATAACGCTTTACCTTTTATAGGATCAGCCTCTTGGGCATGAATAGGTGAGAGTACAAATAAAGACAATAGGACTACAAAAAATAACTGGAAGAATTTTAGATTTTTTTCCTTTTGCATATCTATTATTGGGGCATTGATTAGTACAAATTTAAAGTATGTTAAAATATCTTAAAAATTCGCCGTAAAAATACGACATAATCACGATTATAAAAACCATAAATATTGGTAAATTTATAATTTATAAAGATTCTAAATAAGCAAAAATATTTAATTTAAATTAATTAATTTATTTTAGCTTTATTATTTAATTAATATGCTTTTTAAATTTCCTAAAATTTTATTAATTACTTTACTATTATCTAATATTTTAATCTCTCAAGAGGGGGAACTAAAAATCAATGTTAATAAAGAAATAAGGGCATTACTTGAGATTAAAAAAGAACTTAATAAAAATGAAGGTAAAATAATTATACAGGTCTTTAGTGGTCCAAGATTTGAAGCTGAAAATATTCTAAAAAAAATTAAAATTGACTTCCCAGATATGAGTCCTGTAATGATTTACGAAACTCCAAATTATAAAATTTGGACAAAAGCTCTAAAAAGCAAATTAGAAGCAGATCGTGAGTTGATCAAAATCCGAAAGAAATACAATCAAGCATTCTATTTTAAAACAAAGCCAAAAAAAGAAGAAATGAGTAAAGAAAATTAAATTACAATTTCTTTTTTATAGCAACTTCTTGGAAAGCTTCAAGAACATCGCCAATTTGAATATCGTTATAATTCTTGACCTGCATGCCACAGTCATATCCTTTAGAAACTTCTTTTGCATCGTCCTTAAATCGTTTTAACGAAGATAGTTCCCCTGTGTAAATTACAACACCATCTCTAATGACACGAACTTTGGATGATCTATATATTTTCCCATCTGTTACCATACAGCCTGCAATTGTACCAATTTTAGAGATTTTAAAGGTTTCTCTTATTTCAGCAGCACCTGTTATCTCTTCCTTGAAATCTGGTGACAACATTCCTTCCATAGCGTCTTTAAGGTCATTTATGGCATCATAAATAATTGAGTACATTCGTATATCAATTTCTTCTTTTTCTGCAATTTGACGAGCATTGCCCATTGGCCTTACATTAAACCCTATAATAATTGCATCAGATGCAGAAGCAAGAAGTACATCACTCTCTGTAATTGCTCCAACTGCTTTATGAATTATATTTACCTGTATCTCATCTGTTGAGAGTTTTTGAAATGAATCAGTAAGAGCCTCAACAGAACCATCTACATCTCCTTTAAGTATAATATTTAGCTCTTTAAAGTCGCCTAGAGCTATTCGTCGACCAATTTCATCTAAAGTAATGTGTCGCTGAGTTCTTACAGATTGTTCACGTTGCAATTGAGTTCTTTTAGCAGCGATTTGTTTAGCTTCACGTTCATCTTTAAAAACATTAAATTTATCCCCAGCTTGTGGAGCCCCATCTAAACCTAAAATTGAAATCGGAGTTGATGGACCAGCTATAGTAACGTCTTGACCTCTTTCGTCATGCATAGCCTTTACTTTACCACTATTTCTTCCAGCAAGTACATAATCCCCAACTTTTAAAGTTCCTGCTTGAACTAAAACTGTCGAAACATATCCACGACCTTTATCTAGAAAAGCTTCAACAATTGTACCTAAAGCAGGTTTAGATGGATTAGCTTTGAGCTCAAGTAATTCGGCTTCAAGTAAAACTTTTTCCAATAGCTCTTTAACACCGTCACCATTCTTTGCAGAAATATCATGTGATTGTATTTTACCTCCCCAATCTTCAACCATAAGATTCATGTTGGCTAACCCCTCTTTAATTTTATCTGGGTTTGCATTTGGAAGATCAACTTTATTTATAGCAAAAACAATAGGAACTCCTGCCGCTTGAGCGTGGGAAATAGCCTCTTTTGTTTGGGGTTTTATATCATCATCTGCAGCGATTACAATTATTGCAATATCAGTAACTTGAGCCCCTCTAGCACGCATTGCTGTAAAAGCCTCGTGCCCGGGAGTATCTAAAAAAGCTATATTTTGTCCACTTGAAAGAGTAACTCCATATGCTCCAATATGTTGTGTAATACCACCTGACTCTCCAGCAATTACATTTTCTTCACGAATATAATCAAGTAAAGACGTTTTGCCATGGTCTACATGTCCCATAACTGTAACAATTGGAGCGCGCTCAATTAGATCTTCACTTTTATCATTAATATCTTCAATTGTCTCATCTATGTCAGCAGTTATAAAATCAACGCTGTAACCAAATTCTTCGGCAACAATGGTAAGGGTTTCAGCGTCCAGTCGCTGATTCATTGTGACCATCATTCCTAGAGTCATACAAGCAGAAATAATTTCAGTCACAGAAACATCCATCATGGTCGCAACTTCATTCGCAGTAACAAATTCCGTAACTTTCAAAGTCTTGCTTTCAATAGCTTGTTGTTCAAGCTCCTTTTCCGTTTGCTGTCGGTGTTGGTCTCTTTTATCTCTTCTATATTTTGCTCCTTTCCCTTTTGAAGATTTACCCTGTAATTTTTCAAGAGTCTCACGAACCTGCTTTTGAACTTCTTCTGCAGTAGGCTCAACTTTAGAAACTTGGCTTTTTGGTTGTTTCTTGAACTTATTATTACGTTTTTGTGAAGAGTTAGCTTCTCCACCAGATTTACTTATTCTTCTCCGCTTTCTTTTAGATGGTGGATTGTTATGTTCGTCTGATGATTTTTTTTCATCTTGGTTTTTTTGCTTATTAAACCTTGATAAATCAATTGTTTCACCAGTTGATTTTAACCCAGATAATTTAGCATAATTAGTTTCTAACTTAGCAGAACTTTGATCTTCACGTGCAGTATCTTGAGAAACACTTTTTTGTTTAGGTTTTATTTTCTTATTAGAAGAAAATTTTACAGCTTCATCAGCTTGTTTTGGTCCCAAATCAGCTTGTTTTTTAACTGTCTTTGCTGGTTCTAAATCAATCCTTCCAACAGTTTTTAGCCGATCAATGGGAGATTTAGCTTTAATAACCTGACTTGCTGAGGCTTCTTTCTTTAGTTTATCCTCTAATTCAGTCTCACGCTTTAATCTTAGTGCCTCTTTTTCTTTGAGCTTAGCCGCTCCTAATTCATCAGATGCTACCTTTTTGCTAGCATCTGTTTGAAATTCTCCAGAAAGCAATTCATAAATTTCGGATGAAATCTTTGTAGTAGGGCGCTTTTCAATATTGATATTTTTTGATTCTAAAAAATCAATAGCTCGATCAATTGAAATGTTCAACTCTCTTAATACTTTACTTAATCTAACGTTATCCGTCATAAATTGCTTTTGTTTATTTTCACTAATTTTTTGTTAATGAAACCTGAACTGTTATGGCTTCAATATAACTATTTTTTTAATCTTCAAATTCTTCTTTTAAAATTCGAATTACATCTTCAATTGTTTCTTCTTCTAAATCAGTACGTTTTACCAAATCTGCCACATCTTGTTCCAATATGCTCTTGGCTGTATCTAGTCCTACTTTAGAAAACTCCTCAATGATCCAAGCTTCAATTTCATCAGAAAACTCTGATAACTCAACATCCTCCTCAACTCCTTCCCTAAATACATCAATTTCATAGCCAGTTAAGCGGCCAGCAAGCCTAATATTATGACCCCCGCGACCAATGGCCTTACTTACTTCTTCCGGTTTAAGAATAACCTCAACCTGCTTAGCTTCCTCGTCAATTTTAATAGAAGTAACTCTAGCAGGACTCAAGGCTCTTGTAATATATAATTGAATATTGTTAGTGTAATTAATTACATCAATATTTTCATTGCCTAGTTCTCGCACAATACCGTGAATTCTAGACCCCTTCATACCGACACAAGCACCAACAGGATCAATTCTATCATCATACGAATCAACTGCAACTTTTGCTTTTTCACCTGGGATTCTGACTACATTTTTTATGGTTATTAATCCATCAAAAACTTCGGGGATTTCCTGCTCAAAAAGTTTTTCTAAAAATGCTGGAGCCGTTCTAGATAAAATAATATTGGGCTTACTGCCTTTTAGTTCTACAGACTCAATGATGCCCCTTACATTTTCGCCTTTCCTAAAGAAATCTGAAGGAATTTGTTTATCCTTAGGTAATATTAGTTCGTTTCCTTCATCATCTAAAAGAATTACAGCTCTATGGCGAATATGATGAACCTCTGCTGTATAAATTTCTCCCTCTAAATCTTTAAATTGCTTATAAATATTAGTGTTATCGTGCTCCTGAATCTTAGCTATTAAATTTTGTCTTAATGCTAAAATTGATCTTCTTCCCAAATCGAACAATTTGACTTCTTCAGAAACATCCTCGCCAACTTCAAAATCAGGCTCAATTTTTTGAGCATCTGACAAAGAAATTTCTTGATTTTCGTCCTCAACGTCTTCATCAGCAACTACAATTCTATTCCGCCAAATTTCTAAATCCCCTTTATCGGGATTTATGATGATATCAAAATTGTCGTCATCTCCAAATTTCTTTTTTAATGCATTTCTAAAAACATCCTCTAAAATTGACATTAAAGTAACTCTATCAATTAACTTATCATCTTTAAATTCTGAAAATGACTCAATTAGTGCTAAATTTTCCATAATTCTATTATTTCTTAAAAAACTAGTTTTATTTTTGCTGTATCAATGTCTTTAAATGAAATTGAAACATTTTTTTTTACTGTAACCTTACCTTTTCCTTTAGGCTTTGGTTCTCTTATTTTCCATTCCAAAGAAATGCAATCATTATCAGTAGAAGTTAATACTGCTTCATATTTTTCTTTGCCAAATGTAACTATCTGTAAAACACGACCAATATGCTTTTGATATTGGCGTTTATGCAAAAGAGGTGTAGCTGCCCCAGCAGAGGATACCTCTATTGAAAAATCTTCTGTTTCTCTATCAAGGTTATGTTCAATTGCTCTACTTATGTACATGCAATCTTCAACTAAAACTCCCTCATCACCGTCGATCACAACTCTGATCATGTTGCCTTCAAGAATTTCAAAATCAATAAGAAATAAATCCTTTCGATTTTGAAGACTATCATCTAATAATTTTTTGACTGTATCTCTAAACATTTGGTAAAAAAAGAGGGGACTTATCGTCCCCTCACTTATTAAATTTCTTTCTTTGGGGCAAATATAAGTGATTAGAGATGATTTTTGCAAGTTTTTTTAAATAAAAAAAGCTCTAACTAAAAGTTAAAGCTTTTTTGTTGGCCCACTAGGGCTCGAACCTAGACTCTTCTGGACCAAAACCAGACGTGTTGCCAGTTACACCATGGGCCATTATCTTATTAAGGATGCAAATTTAGAACAAAACTTTGTTTGCACAAATATTTTATTAAAATTAATAATTCTTAAATTCGCCAATTGTAAGTTTTATTTAAAACCTGAAATGATTGGATTAACTTAACATGGAGAATCTTAATTTAAAAAAATGGAATCTTATTTTAGGCTGGACAGCCTTTGCAATAGCATTGACGGTTTATAGCTTGACTGTTGAACCAACTGTAGGTTTTTGGGATACTGGAGAATATATATTGACCTCTTCAAAACTTGAAGTTGGACACCCACCAGGAGCACCACTTTTCCAAATGCTTGGAGCTTTTTTTTCAATTTTTGCAACTGACCCTGCACAAATTGGATTTGTTTTAAACATGATGAGTGCATTTGCAAGTGCATTTACAATCTTATTCATGTTTTGGTCAATTGTAATTCTATTACAAAAACTAACTAATCATGATACAGGCTCAAAAATAGCTGTTTTAGGGTCAGCTTTTGTTGGAAGCTTAGCATTTGCCTTTACTGATTCATTTTGGTTCAATGCTGTTGAAACCGAGGTATATGCTATGGCAACAATGACAATGGCTGTAATGTTTTATTTGGGTCTTCGATGGCAAAATGAAATGCATTTACCTAAAGGAAATAGATGGTTGATCTTGATTTCTTTTATTATAGGTCTATCATTTGGAGTTCACTTTATGGGGCTTCTAACAATACCTGCAATAGGCCTTTTATATTACTTCAAAAATTTTAAAAATATTACCCCTAAAAATTTCATTATTGCAAATATTTCTGTTGTAGTAATTTTATTGTTCGTTTTTAAACTCTTAGCACCTAATATACTCCGCTATTTTAGTGCATTAGAAATTTTCTTTGTCAATAGTATCGGTTTGCCTTTCAATTATGGGTCAATAATTGCATTTATTATTATGCTGGTAATTATATATCTAGGGCTTAATTATACTAAAACCAAAGGATATGTCACATTAAATACAGGACTATTATGTGTGACCTTCATAATAATTGGGTTTACTACATGGCTCATGCTTCCAATTAGAGCTAATGCCAACGTCCCTGTCAATGAGAACAACCCGTCAAGTGCAAGGGAATTATTAGCATATTATAATCTGGAACAATATCCTAAAACTCACTTGTTCTATGGGCCACAATTTACTGATCAATACGCAGGCTTAGATGAAGAAAAACCATTTGTAGATGATAAGCCTAAATATGAAAAAGATCTTGCAAAAGAAAAATATGTTATAGTAAATGATTACTCAAATGCAATACAAAACTATAATAGAGACCACGCATCATTACTACCACGAATGTGGAGCGGAGAACATGCTTTAAATTACATGCGATATTGTGGTTTGTTAGATTTTTCTGTTAAATCAGAGTACAAAACGCAAAATGAATTTCGAGGTTTAATACAGAACTTTAAAAATGCTGTTAAAAAAGGAGAAATTGATTTTGAGGGGTATCATGAATTCCTGAAGAATTATGGTCGCTATTTGGATATTGAAAAACCTTCACTTTTAGATAATATTTATTATCTGTTTGATTATCAACTTGGATATATGTATTGGAGATACTTCATGTGGAATTTTTCAGGGCGTCAAGACGATATACAAGGTAAAATGGACCTACACGGAAACTGGATTACAGGAATTAATGTATTGGACTCTTACATGCTAGATATAAAGCAAAACAACTTACCTTCTGATGTGTTAAATAATAAAGGACGAAACACCTACTTTCTGTTGCCTTTAATTTTTGGTCTAATTGGTTTTTTCTTTGTTTTCAAAAAAGATAAAAAATTATTTTGGTCTATGCTTGTGTTTTTCCTATTTACTGGAATTGCAATTCAGATTTACACAAATGTTAGACCATTTGAACCCAGAGAACGGGATTACTCCCTCGTTGGATCATTTTATGTGTTTTCATTGTGGATCGGCATTGGTGTTTATGCAATATATTCTTGGTTAAACAAATACATAAAAACAACTTTATTAGCCCCATCGGTATGTCTTTTGTGCCTTGTATTGGTGCCGGGGGTTTTGATTAGCCAAAACTGGGATGATCATGACCGATCAACCAAGAGAACTGCTCATGCAATGGCAGTAAATTACCTAGAATCTTGTGCTCCCAATGCTATAATTTTTACAATTGGTGATAATGATACATTTCCTCTTTGGTATGCACAGGAAATAGAAGGAATTAGAAGAGATGTTCGAGTTGTATGTACCAGCTTATTTCAAGTTGACTGGTATATTGATCAAATGAAAAGGAAAGCCTATACAAGCGAACCTATTCCATCAAAGTTAACTCATGATCAGTACAAATGGGGAACTAGAGACTATATTATTAAAGAGATTGTTACTAATGACACACTAGATATAAACCAGTTTATAGATTTTGTTACAAGTGATGATCCTCGAACAAAATATGGTTATGTTTTGGACCAACAAGGCTATGACACATCAAATCAAAGATCTCAAGACACAGAAGCTAATTATGCTCCAACAGAGCATATTCGCATTCCCGTAAATAAAATAGCAGTTCTTGAAAATAAAATTGTAAAAAATAAAGATGCAGATAAAATTGTAGATTTTATAGATATTAAAATAGACAACCAAGCTATTTACAAAAACAGACTGATGATGTTAGATATTATTGCACAAAATAATTGGGAGCGTCCAATTTACTTTAGTGGAGGAGCATTTGGAAATGACGATTATATATGGATGAAAGACTATTTGCAACTCGATGGATTTGCATATAAGCTTGTCCCAATCAAAACTCCAGTTAGTGAAAATAATCCATATAATATGGGGCGTATAGACTCTGATCTAATGTATGAATTAGTTAAAAAATGGGAATGGGGAAATAGCGGAGACCCAAAAATGTATCATGATGTTGAAACTCGAAAAAACAGCATAACATATAGAGGTAATATGGCGCGATTAATTGAAGTTTTAATTAATGAAGATAAGTATAAAAAAGCTGAAGAAATTGCTGATTTAGCTCTAGAAAAAATGCCTGTTGATCTATTTGGATATTATACTTTTTTGGAGCCTTTTGTTGGTGCTTATTATGAAATTGGCCAAAAAAATAAAGGGCGCTCACTATTCAAAAAAATATCTGTTAAATACCAAGAAAACCTTACTTACTACAGTAGAATATCTGAATCAAACAAATCTAAGTATGTGCAAACTATATATTCTGATATTGAACGATATAAAAGTCTAGTCGATACAATAAGTTATTATGATAGCGAAGAATTCATTACGGCTGAGATGGAAAAATTTAATGGATTCTTGAAACTATTTACTGAAAAAGATTCGGAGAATTTATAATAAATAATAGGTTAAATATAATCTTGTAATAAACCAATTATTGTATTAGCATCTAACTCTCCACTTTGGCGCCACTTCATATCGCCTGATTTGTAAATAATAAGGGTTGGTAAAGTTTTAATTCTAAGAGCTTCTGATAGAGCTTTGTTTTTATCAACATCAATTTTAATTACTTTTACTTTATCGCCAAGTGCGGCTAAAACATCTTTAAGAATAACTTGCATTGAGCTAGAAGCATTATCTTGTTCACTGAAAAAATCAAAAAGAACAGGGACATCAACATCTATTAAATCACCAAATTTCGACATAAAAATTAGATTTTCTCAACTGATTGTCAATTAAAATACAATGTACTAACAATACAATATTAAAAAAGATAAATTAAATTTTAATTTTTTTTTTGATTAATTTGAAAGAATTATTTGGCTAAACTGATTGTCCTTTTGCTTTTTTTAAAGTTATTACAGATATTTCAGGCCAAATACCTACACGCCCTGGAAATGCTAAGTATCCGAATCCACGATTTACGTTTAAATATTGTCCAGCCCTTTGATAAAGCCCAGCCCAAAACTTATACCTCCATTTTGCTGGGCTCCATTTAATTAATCCTGGTATTTCAATTCCAAATTGCATTCCATGAGTATGGCCACTCAATGTAAGTTGAAAATGCATCTTTTCCTTTAATACTTCATACTCCCAGTGAGAGGGGTCATGACTTAATAAAATTTTAAAATCACTTGACTTAATATTTGAAATTGCTTTTTTAAGATTCCCTTTTTTATTAAATCCTTTACCCCAATTTTCAACACCAATAACAGCTAATCTAGAATCTTTCTTTTCTATATATCTTGATTCATTTAATAATAGTTGAAAACCCATCTCTTTCTGAGATTTTAACATTTCTGAAAAATTATTTTTTTTTGCTTCTTCGGTTGGCCATTTAATATAATCTCCGTAATCATGGTTGCCTAAAACTGAAAACACTCCATCATTTGCTTTTAACTTCGAAAAAGTTGATTTCCACGGATTGATTTCGGATGTTTTACTGTTAACTAAATCTCCAGTAAACATAATAACATCTGATTTTTGATCATTTATTAATTTTACTCCGTATTCTACTTTGTCCTTGTTGTCAAAGCTACCAGAATGAATATCACTTATTTGTGTGATTTTATATCCATCAAATTCCATTGGAAGATCATCAAAAAAAAGTGTATATGTTAAAATCTTATAATTATATTTCCCTTTTGTAATTCCATACAATATTGATATGAAGGGAATAGATGCGACTCCAAGCGCGATTTGACTAATAAATTTTCTGCGACTATTAAAAAAAGAGTCATTTGGATTAATTTTATTTGAAATAAGATAATTGTATATGCCCTCAAAAAGGCGAAAAATGTCTTCACCAAAAATAAATACTATTAATATTAATTTTGGAATATAAAAAAGAATAAAGATTGCAAATGCAGAATAAAATTCTGAGCTAATGCCAATGGACCGATCAAAATTTACTGACTGATAAACAATGTTGCCTAAAATAATTAAAGTGGCAATAGAATATATTAATACAGCAATGGGATTTTTGGTTAATGACCTAAAACTTTGGAAAGCGTAAAAATCACAAAACAAAAAAATTATAATAAAAATAATCAGTCTTATCACTATTAAAATTTAGGACAAAAATAAAATAAAACTTCAGTATACACGTATAATAAAAGTTTTTAACTATTCTTTTAGAGTTCTTTAAATTTAGTATATTACATTTTGAATTTTTAACCAATTATTAAAGCATTCTTTTTTTGAAATTCCTAATTAGAATGAATTATTCCAAATAGTTTATGAATACACGAAAAAATCAATCTGCATTAACAACATTAGTAACCGTATTTTTTTTCTGGGGTTTTATAGCAGCTTCCAATGGAGTCTTTATCCCATTTTGTAAAACCTATTTTAATATTGATCAGTTTCAATCACAATTGGTTGACTTTGCTTTTTACGGAGCTTATTATCTCGGAGCTTTATTTTTATTTGTTACCTCAAGCACAATAAAAAAAGATATTCTTAATTCTTGGGGATATAAAACGGGAATTGTTTATGGGCTGTTAATTTCAGCATTAGGAGCACTGCTTATGTTTCCATTTATTGATGGGTCAAAACAAGGCGATACCCCAATTTTCTACTTAGTCCTACTTGCACTTTTCATTGTTGGCTTAGGTTTTTCATTACAACAAACAGCTGCAAATCCTTTTGTAATTTCATTGGGAGATGTTAAAAGTGGGTCACAGCGGCTAAATCTTGCTGGCGGTGTAAACTCATTTGGAACAACAATTGGCCCAATTGTTATTGCACTAATTATCTTTGGATCTTCACCCTTATCTGGTGATGAACTTAATGAGATGATCAAAAACAATGAAATTAAATTAACAACAATACAATACTTATATGTCGGAGTTGGCTTTTTATTTTTAGCCGCTTCAGCTCTTTTCTATTTCTCAAAAAAATTACCCAATACCAAAACAGACGAATCATTTGAACCGGCAACCAAGGCTAAAAATATTTTAATCGTTTTAACCGCTATCATAGCAATTTGTTTTGGACTAATATTTAATACTTACACTACACCAGAAAATATTTCAAGTTCTGTTGAAACTAAGCGATTATGTTTATTAATTATTGCTCTTTTAGGAGTAATAGGCTGCATATTTTACGCAAGCTCAAAAGCTTCAAAAAATGCGGATGGCTGGGGAGCAATGAAATATCCGCAGCTAGTTTTGGGAATGCTAGCAATATTTACATATGTTGGTGTTGAGGTAACCATTCAAAGTAATTTGGGAGAATTATTAAAATTTGTTTCAGACACTGTTAGAAATTTAAATCCTCTAGGACTTAAGGTAATGAATGACGCAGAAATAGCTCCTTTTATATCTCTTTACTGGGGTGGGTTAATGATCGGAAGATGGGTTGGTGCAATTACAGTTTTCAATCCAAGTCAAGGATTAAAAAAATGGCTCCTCATAATTGTTCCATACATTGCACTTGGAGTAATTTTACTTGTAAATTATGGTAAATATTCAACTTTTGAAATTTTACTTTTTAGTATTTGTGTTGCCACACAAATTGGAGGGTTTTTTATAGCTAAAGACAACCCAATAAAAACCTTAAAAATCTTTAGCACCTTGGGAATTTTAGGAATGACTATTGGAGTTTTTACATCTGGTAATTTAGCACTATATGCTTTACTATCTGGTGGCTTATTTTGTTCAATAATGTGGCCATGCATCTTCACTTTAAGTCTTACTGGTCTTGGCAAGTACACTGCTCAGGGCTCTGCCTTCCTGGTGATGATGATTTTGGGAGGGGCAATAATACCACCTTTACAGGGTAAATTAGCAGATATTTTTAGTATACAATCTTCTTACTGGATCGCTGTTTTGTGCTTTATTTACTTATTATTCTACACTTTCAAAACAAAAGCGGCTCTTCAAAAACAAGGCCTAAGTTCTGAAGATTAAAAAATGAAACGAAGAAGGTTTATTAAAAATGCATCTATTACAAGCCTAAGTATAGCAGTAGGCAGTTCCCTGAGCAGTTGCTCTGAGACTTCTTCAGATGAGACAAAAAGAAATAAATCAAAAGCTCAACTTCCATTAGTTGTCGCTACTTGGGATGTAAAATCTGCAACTGCAAAAGCATGGGAGGTACTAATTAATGGAGGGAGTGCTTTAGATGCAGTTGAACAAGGTTGTCGTATAGAAGAAGCAAATGAAAAAGGACAATCTGTTGGGAAAGGTGGGCTCCCTGACAGAGATGGTAAAGTCACTCTTGATGCTTGTATTATGAACGCTGAGGGCAATTCTGGTTCCGTTGTTTACTTACAAAATATAACTCATGCGGTTTCTGTTGCTCGTAAAGTAATGGAAGACACCCCTCATGTTATGCTTGCCGGGAAAGGGGCTGAAAATTTTGCACTATCAAAAGGCTTTAAAAAAGAGAATCTTCTGACTGACGCTTCAAAAAAAGCATGGATAAAGTGGTCGAAAAAAAGTGAATATAAGCCTATTATCAATATTGAAAATCATGATACTATTGGAATGCTATCAATAGATCAGGAAGGGAATATTTCAGGGGCTTGTACAACAAGTGGTCTTGCATACAAAATGAATGGTCGTGTTGGAGATTCTCCAATAATCGGTGCAGGTTTATTCGTTGACAATGAAATTGGAGGAGCTGTAGCAACTGGTCTTGGAGAGGAAGTCGTAAAAACAGTTGGTAGTTTTTTAATTGTTGAACTTATGCGACAGGGTAAAACACCTCAACAAGCATGTGAGGAAGCCATAAGACGAATAGTGCAAAAACCTAATAGCAACTATAAAAATTTTCAAGTTGGCTACATAGCAATAAATAAATCAGGGGAAATAGGGTCATACTCTATTCATCAATGGTTTAGCATTACTACATATCAAAATGATAAAAATCAAACAATTCAATCGAGTTATTTCAATAAAAACTCCTAATCTGTAGCATGGAAAAACAAAAACGCTTATTTCTTCTCGATGCCTATGCACTTATTTTTAGAGGTTACTACGCGTTTATCAAAAATCCAAGAATAAACTCTAAGGGCCTCGATACTTCCGCAATTCTAGGGTTTACAAATTCCTTGTTGGATGTCATTAAAAGAGAACGCCCTGACCATATGGCAGTTTGTTTTGATAAGGGTGGTAGCAACGATAGAATTAAAATATTTCCTGAATATAAAGCTAATCGTGACGAAACTCCCGAGGGAATTAAAATTGCTATTCCATACATCTATAAGCTTCTAGAAGCCATGCATATTCCAGTAATATTTAAAGAAGGTTATGAAGCAGATGACATAATAGGAACTTTAGCTAAAAAGGCTGAAAAAAAAGGTTTTAAAACTTTTATGGTTACTCCTGATAAAGATTTTGCACAACTAGTCAGTGAAAATATTTTCATGTACCGCCCTATGTTCGGAGGTGGATATGAAACATGGGGAATAGAAGAGGTGAAAGAGAAATTTGAAGTTAAAGATCCTAAACAAGTAATAGATTTTCTTGGAATGAAAGGAGATGCTGTTGATAATATTCCCGGCTTACCTGGAGTTGGTGATAAAACTGCTAAGAAATTCATTAATTTATATGGTAGTATGGAGGGGCTAATTAAAAATACCCATGAACTAAAAGGTAAGATGAAAGAGAAAGTAGAAGCAAATGCAGAACTTGGGCTGCTATCAAAAAAGCTTGCAACAATTTTACTTGATGTCCCAGTTGAATTTGATGTTAAAAATTTCGAGTTAGATGAGCCTAATTATGATAATATTAATGCTATTTTTCAAGAATTAGAATTTAGAAGGCTTGCTGAAAATTTTAAAAAAACTTTTAATACTATTTCAAAAAATGAGGATCTAAACGTAACAGAAAAAAATGAAAATGTCGCTGGGGTTAAAAAAACTGTTGCTGGTGGTGGTCAATTTTCTCTTTTTGATAATCTGCAAGAACCAAAAAAATCAGTTGTTCCAAATAAAAGATCTAACATAAATACAATATCCCACTTATATCAATTTATTGAAAATGATTTTGCTCTAGAAATATTTCTTGAACAGCTGAAAACTCAAAAATCAGTTTGTTTTGATACAGAAACAACAAGCATAGATTTTTTGAAAGCAAAATTAGTTGGAATTGCATTTTCCTGGGAAGCTTTTAAGGGTTT
>Ga0209503_10000787_pt1 | contig 17481 bp, 17 predicted proteins | sample SouAtlMetagenome_2_FD_187448 | JGI IMG/M metagenome (GOLD analysis project Ga0209503, IMG submission 187448) | Marine eukaryotic phytoplankton communities from Atlantic Ocean - South Atlantic ANT15 Metagenome (SPAdes) (version 2) | ecosystem: Environmental > Aquatic > Marine > Oceanic | place... | reverse complement strand
CAAGTTGTAAAAAAATATAAAATTTTCTTAATTCTTTCGTAGAAGATTACAAGATTATTAAAGTTGATAAAGATGATCTTTTAAACGATATTTCCTATAGTGTTACAAATTCAGATATCGATAGAACAAGATTCACCATTACCGCAGATTACGAAATACATTTCTTAACATCAATTTTTCCTGAATTTAACATTTGTAACCTTGTCTTTGCATTACTGCCATTAGTAAATAACCAAGTTTTTAAAAAAAATGTTATTAATGATCTATCTTATTTACAACTTCCAAAAGGAAGGGCACAAATAATAGCTAATATAAAAGCCAATGTTATTATCGATTATGCTCACAACCCTCAAGCCATTAGACTATTTCTTAAATCAATTAATAGATTTTATGATAATTTGATTGTTGTTGTTGGATGCGGAGGTAATAGAGATAGTTCAAAAAGACCATTAATGCTTAAAGCTGCAATTGAAAACAGTAAGGAGGTAATTTTTACCTCAGACAATTCAAGAAACGAGTCTTTTAGTGAAATATTTTATGACGCTTGCAAAGGAAATATTATTGAAAATGTTAAAGATATTGAAAATAGAAAAGAGGCAATTATTTATGGAAGTAAACTAATCAGTCATAATGATTGCTTGGTTATACTTGGCAAGGGTCATGAAGAAACACAGGAAATTAACAATGATTTTATTCATTTCAGTGATCATGAGGTAATTGATGAAATTTATAAGTAATTCAAATGATTTATCAAAATTTCTAGAAATCCCAATTATTAAAAATTTACCCATAAAAAGTTTTTCTATTGATACAAGAACCCTCAAAAAAAACTCATTATTTATTGCAATTAAGGGAAAAAATTTTGATGGTAATTGCTTTATTGATAAAGCCTTTAAAAATGGTGCTTCCTTGGTGCTCGTAGATGATAGAAAGTATATAAATTCTAGAAATAAAAAGATTATTTATGTAAGTAACACAATTTTAGCTTTAAAAAAAATTGCAGAAAACATTGTCAAAACTTATGAAGGTAACATTATTGCTATAACAGGAAGTAATGGTAAGACTACAACTACAAATATTATTGCTGGAACTTTAAAATCCTCTTCACAAACCATAAAAAATTATAATAATGAAATAGGGATGCCTTTAAGTTTAATGAGTGCATCATTAAAGTCTAAGAATATTGTTTTAGAAATTGGTGCTGGAAAGCCAAAAGATATTTCTTATTTAAGTAAGATAATTAAACCAAATATTGGCGTAATAACAAATATAGGGAGCTCTCATCTAGAAGTTTTAAGAAATAGAGATGGAGTTTTGAGAGTAAAGTCAGAATTAATTCCAAATATTCAAAAAAATGGTTATTTAATTGTTCCAAATGAAAATAAAAAACATTTAAACTTTTGGAAGAGAATTAGAAATGATATAAATATTGTTACATTTGGTTTGAATGAAAATGCTGATTTCTTTGCGCATGGAATAAAACGCACTTCTAATCAAATAACTTTCTGTATTAGATCTTGCTTTTTAAAAGAGGATATTCAAATAACAACGTCAATGAGCGGGGAGCATAATATATGCAATATTCTAACTAGCTATGCCGTTAGTTTTTGTCTTGGAAATAATAGTAATTATTTTATCAATGCCCTTAAGAAGGAATTAATTAAAGATACTAGACAAATAAAATCTAAATGGCTAAATGGATCATTGTTAATAGATGATACATATAATGCTAATCCCGATTCTGCAAAAAAATCTATTGATTTACTTTGTAATTATAAAGAAAGAAAAATTCTTGTATTTGGAGATATGCTTGAGTTAGGAAGATTTAGAAAAAATTATCATAAAAAGATTGGTGAATATGCAAAATCCAATGGTATTGATATTATGCTGGGCTTTGGAGATTTAACTTTAAATTCAACAAAAAGCTTTGGCAAAAATGGAATTTTCTTTAAAAAAGAAGAGGACTTAAAAAAATATTTAAAAGAAAATGTAAGATCAAAAGATGTTATCTTAATAAAAGGTTCTAGAGGAATGAGAATGGAGAGGTTCATAAATGTTTGAATATTTGGGCACAGTACTAGTAGATTATGATCCAGGTTTTGATGTCTTGCGGTATTTAACTGTAAGAACCATAGGGGGCACAGTTACAGCTCTTCTAATTTCGATAATATTAGGGCCATATGTAATCAATCTTCTTAAAAAATTCCAGTTTGAACAGTATGTAAGGGAGCATGGCCCAAAAAGTCATTATAAGAAGACGGGCACTCCAACAATGGGAGGTTTGTTAATACTTCTTTCATTGATCATATCAACTTTGCTATGGGCTGATCTGTCAAATAGATATATATGGGTTGTAATTTTTATTACTTTCTCATTTGGCTTAATTGGATTTTTAGATGACTACATAAAAGTAAAGGCAAAGCATTCTGACGGCTTATCAAGCAAACAAAAAATTATTTTACAAATATTATTTGCTTTTATTGCATCTGCATACTTATATTTTTCAGCTGAAACATCACCTGAAACAGCGTTTATTGTTCCTTTCTACAAAGATCTTTTAATTAGCATGAGTCCCTTAATGTTTATTTTTGCTTCGACTTTTGTTGTAGTGGGATCTTCAAATGCAGTTAACTTAACAGATGGTTTAGACGGTCTGGCCATTATGCCAACTATATTAATAGCAGGTGCTTTGGGATTGATTGCATACGGTATGGGGAATATAGTTATTGCTGAGTATTTATATTTACCTCATTTAGAAATATCAGGCGAATTGATAGTATTTTGTGGAGCTCTTATAGGATCAGGAATAGGATTTCTTTGGTATAACGCATATCCAGCTCAAATTTTTATGGGGGATGTTGGCTCGTTAACACTTGGCGCTATACTTGGAATTATTGCTGTGATTTTGAGGCATGAACTAGTTTTTGCAATTATGGCTGGCGTCTTTGTAATGGAAACATTAAGCGTTGCTATTCAAGTCACATCTTTTAAACTCAGAGGAAAAAGAGTTTTTTTAATGTCTCCAATTCATCATCACTTTGAACTAAAAGGATGGGAAGAGCCAAAAATTATTGTTAGGTTTTGGATAATAACCATTATTTTAATACTTATAGCATTAGCAACTTTAAAAATTAGGTAAAGATCAAAATAAGTGAAATCTTTAATTTACGGTTATGGAATTACCGGACAATCAGTTGAGAAATATTTAATAAAGAATAATATTGAATATCTTATTTATGATGATAATAAAATCGTCTACACATCTGACCTTTTTACAGATAATTTGAAACAAGAGTGGGATGTTATTTATTGCAGTCCAGGAGTATCTAGGGAAACTTTTAAAAATCTTAAAAAACTCTCCTGTAATTCCATCACAACAGATATTGAAGTCTTCTGTTCTAAGAATTCTTCTAAAAAAATTGGGATAACTGGGACAAATAGCAAAAGCACAACTTGTTTCCATCTATATCAACTTTTAAAAAAGAAATATACGGTTAATCTTGTTGGGAATATAGGTGAGCCAGTTCTAGATCATATATATGATGATAAAGAATATTCAATAATTGAATTGTCCAGTGCGCAATTAGATAAATTAGAATTAGTTGATCTCGATTACGGAGTTTTATTAAATATTGCCCCTGATCATATCGATTATCACGGAACTTTTAAGAATTACAAGAATACAAAAGAGAAAGTTCTTAGTGCAAAAAAAACTACTACTGAAAATAATCCTTTTAAGTTATATAAATGGATTACTGGTGAAAAGATAGAAAACATAAAATTGATGAATTTACCATTTAGGTTTGAATTTATTTCCAATAAAGTTATAAATGATTCTAAATCAACAAATATTCATTCATTGGAATATGCTTTAAAAAAAGCAAATAATCATTTTCAAAAGGAACCTTATCATCTAATACTTTGTGGAAATCCTTCAAAAGAAAACTACAGAAAATTTCGACCGATAGGTCCTAAAAACATCTTTATTTTTGGCAATCATGCAAATGAAATTTATCGACGTATTGATCATCAAAATAAATATATTTTTGAAAATCTCGAAGAAGTGCTTTGCAAGATATCAGAAGCTACCTCTAAAAATATCTTGTTTTCACCAGGCCATCCTAGCGGAAATGATTACAAAAATTTTGAAGAAAGAGGTAGTTTTTTTAATAAGAAGTTAAAGGAAATATTTTCAGATGATATCTAGAAATAATTTTTTTCTTATAATTTCTTTAATCGGTTTATTGAGTCTCGGATTAATAATGGTAACTTCTGCAAGTATATATATTGCTCAAAACTTGACTGGAAACCCTTTTTATTTTGCAACAAGACAAGCTTTATTTATAGGAATCGGTATTTTTTCATTTACGCTGTTCTTATTAATACCATCAAAGATTCTTGAAAGAACAGATTGGTTGTTCTTGCTAATTACAATTTTCTTGCTTGGATTGTTATTCATTCCCGGTATAGGAACAGAAGTTAATGGAAGTATAAGGTGGATAAGGTTAGGACCAATAAATATTCAGCCTGCAGAAATATGTAAATTCAGCATGATTTTGTACACATCTGGATATTGTGTCCGACGAATGAATGAAATAAGCACACTAAGAGGTTTTTTAAAGCCTTTATTATTATTAGGGCTAGTTTCTTTTCTAATATTGTCTCAACCTGATTTAGGAACAACGGCAATAATATGTGCAGTGGTTGTAGCAATATTATTCTTTGCAGGAATATCTGTATTTCAATTCTTATTGTTGTTAATTCTGTTAGGAATACTTGGATTTATTGCAATCTACTTTACTCCTTTTAGATTAACTAGAGTTATGTCTTTTATGGATCCTTTTGAATCTCAACTTGGAGCTGGATGGCAGCTAAGTAATTCTTTGATTGGTATAGGTCAGGCTAACTGGATTGGTTTGGGTCTAGGAAACAGCTTTCAGAAAAATCTTTTTTTACCAGAAGCTCATACAGATTTTATCTTTGCGATCTTGGTTGAAGAGTTGGGTATTTTTGGAGTTATTTTTCTTCTCTCTATGTATATCTTGATGATTTACTCTATTTTTTCTATTGCAATGCATTCTTTAACGCTTAAAAGATTCTTTCAGGGTTTTGTTGCTTTTGGTGTTGGTTTTCTTATTTCTATTCAAGCAATTTTTAATTTATCAGTTAATTTGGGTCTAATTCCTACAAAGGGTTTAACATTACCATTTATAAGCTATGGAGGGACAAGTATTATTATAATGATGTCATTTATTGCCATAGTGCTTAGAATTAATAATGAAAATAAATATTACTAACTTATGAATATTTTAATTGCAGCTGCAAAAACAGGAGGGCATGTTTATCCTGCAGCAGAAATATGTAAAGTATTTATAAATAATGGACATAGAGCTATTTTTATTGGAACCAATAGCTTGATAGAAAAGAATGCCCTTAAAGATATATCTCAAGTTCAATACGAACATATTAATATGCAGGGCTTTAGAGGAAATGGAATTTTACACAAAATACTAGTTATATTAAGTATCCCCCTTAATATCATAAAAACTTTAAGGATTATTTGGGTGAATCAAATTGACTCAATAATAGTTTTTGGAGGCTTTATAACTATTCCTGTTTCTTTTGCAGGATTGCTATTTTTTAAACCCATATATGTTCATGAACAGAATACTGTTCTTGGTTCAGCGAATAAAATCGTATCAACTTTTTCTAAAAAAATTTTTTTAGGCTTGCCCTTGCACAATAACAAAATAAATAAGTCAGAGATTACAGGTAATCCAATTCGTCAATCTTTTATTCCTAAGGCGGAAGATACACAAGATGATTTTATTAAGATATATATAACTGGAGGCAGTCAGGGAGCGCAATTTTTCAATGAAAAACTACCTATGATTTTTAATGATATTAAAACTCCAATATTTATAAAGCATCAATGCGGCAAGGATAAAAAATTAGAGGTAATAAAACTATACGGGAATTCAAAAAATATAGACGTAGAAGATTTCTTCAATAATCCTAATTTACAAATTGATTGGGCTGACTTTGTAATTTCTAGATCAGGGGCTCTAAGCATTTCTGAAATTACCGCAATGAAAAAAGGGTCATTACTTATACCAATACCAAACTCTATAGATAATCATCAACTTTTTAATGCACGTTATATTGAAAGAAATGGTATGGGTGTAGTTTTTGAACAAAATAATGAAATAAAAGATTTAAAAGACTTAATTGAAAATATAATTTGGACAAAGCAATATTTAAAGTGGCAAGAAAAAGATAGCTCTATCAATCATATTGATGCTGCTAATAAAATTTATAACTCAATTATGGATAATACTCGAAAATGAACCCACTTAAAAAGATTAAACATATTCATTTTGTTGGAATTGGCGGCTCTGGAATGATTGGAATAGCTTATTTGCTATTGAGGAAAGGTTATAAAGTTAGCGGTTCTGATATACAAAAATCTAATTCATTGATTGATTTAAAAAAACTTGGGGCAAAAGTTTTCTACTCACATAATGAAAAGAATATAGGTAATGCTGATTTAATTGTTATGTCATCTGCAATAAACAAATCTAATCCTGAAATTAGATTAGCTAAAAAACTAGGTTTAACTATTATACCAAGAGCTCAGATGCTTGGCAGTCTTATGAGAGGCTATGAAAGTATTGCTATTGCTGGCAGTCATGGAAAGACAACAACTACAAGCATGATTGCAAGTATTTTTACTGAGGCTCTTTTAAGCCCTACATATATTGTTGGAGGTAAGGTTCTCGGTAGTGGCAAAAATTCTGAACTAGGCAAAGGAAATTATTTAATAGCTGAAGCTGACGAAAGTGATGGATCTTTTCTGCATTTGCAACCTGATGTTGGAGTTTTTACCAATATTGATAATGACCATTTAAGTTTTTTTGATAATGATATTGAAAAACTCCTTGATGCATTTAGGATGTTTGCTGAAAATATTCCTTTCTATGGCGCCTTAATAATAAATAAAGATGATAAGAATGTAATGAAAGTTGCCAAGAAAACTTCACGAAGACAAATTTCATTTGGAGGATCGTCTAGATGTAATTACCAAATAAAAGACATTGTCTATAAAGATAAAAATCAATTTTTTAGTATGGTAGATAATTTTGTAAATAAAACATATCAATTTACTTTGCCAATGGCTGGTAAACATAATGTCTATAATGCAGCTGCTGCAATTGCAGCAAGCCTTGAAGAGGGTGTGCCATTAAAATATATCAAGCAAGGATTAAAAAAATTTAAAGGGGTTTCGCGAAGGTTTGAAAAATATAAACTTAACATAAACAAGAAAGAAATCTTACTTATTGATGATTATGGGCACCATCCTGCTGAAATTAGATCGACAATGAATGCAATTTATCAAGCTTTCCCAAACAAGAGGGTTTGTATGATCTTTCAACCCCATAGATATACCCGAACAGCACAACTTTATAATGATTTTATAGACGTCTTGTCTATGCCAAATTCATTATTGTTATTAGACATATATGAAGCTAGTGAAAAACCTATCAAAGGAATATCTTCTAGAAAATTATTAGAAAGTATAAAACAGAATGGAAAGCTTGATGCACGACACACATCAGATAAATTAATTTTAGGCGATATTAAAAATTCAACTAATGATTTTGATATTTTAGTCACACAAGGAGCAGGAAGCGTTTCGTCAATATGTGAGAAGATTAGGGCTAAATGGGAAATATAAAAAAAATTGTAATTTTATATGGAGGGTCTTCATCTGAAAGGGAGGTTTCAATTAAAAGTGGAGAAGGCATTTATAAAGCATGTAAAGATTTGGGATATTATGCGGATCTGTTAGACCTTAATGATCTTAATCTTAATAAGCCAGATTTATTATATGAATTTGATATTGTCTTTATAGCACTTCATGGATTTGAGGGTGAGTCTGGTAAATTACAAAAAAAGCTAGACGAAATGGGTATCTTATACACTGGCTCAAATCAGCATGCATGTGAAAAAACATGGAATAAAGCCAAATTTAAAAATATTCTTAATCTAGAATCAATATCAACTCCAAGAGGATTTTCAGTAGATCGCTTGTGTAAAGATATGGATTCTCCATTTGAAATGTTTCAAGAAAAATATAATCAAAAGGTAGAGCAGCTTTTTTTAAAACCAGCAGAAGATGGTTCAAGTGTTGATACTTTTCAAATAAATTCTAGTGATGATGTAGAACAATCCTTTAAAAAAGCCCTAGATCCTAATCGTGCTTTTATTTTTGAAGAATCTATCAAATATAAAGAATTTACAGTTTCCATTCTTGATAATAAGTGTTTACCAGTTCTAGAGGTTAAATATGAGAATGACTTTTATGACTATGATGCTAAATATATTTCTAATGAAACTCAGCTGAACGAAGTTAATTTAGAAGACAGTTTAAAAAAAGAAATTGAGCTGTTATCGCTTGAGGCCTTTAATGCAGTTGGATGCACTGGGTGGGGAAGAGTTGATCTTCTTCAGGATAGTAAAGAAAAATTTTATATCCTTGAAATTAACACTGTTCCAGGAATGACATCTCATAGCTGTGTTCCAAAATCTGCTGCTTTAGCAGGAATGCCCTACAAAGATTTAATTAAATCAATTATTGAAAATGCAGTTAAATAAGATATTTATATTATGTATTTTTCTTGTATTTATCTCGTCTTGTGGGAAGAGCAAAAATATTGAGATAATGTTTGAAGATGGTTTCTTATACTCTTCACAAAACCAGATAATTTCTGAATTAAAAAAATCAAACTCAAAACAAGAAATAAAAAATACTCTAGTTAGTCAAGATTGGATAAAAGACTTTAAAATTAATTTTAGAATTGATGGCAATGTAAAAATATATATTTTTTCTAAAATACCATTATTTGTTTGGAACGACGCCTTCTATGTCGACGAAAACATTAATACTTTTAAATTTGATGAAACTGAACATAATCTCATATCAGTTTTTTGTCCTAGTAATCAAATTGAAGATGCTAAAAAGTTAGTAGAATATTTAAACAATTTGCAGTTAGAAACAAAGTTTTCATTTATAAAATTAGATTTTAAATATTCATCAGGCTGGACATTATTTTCTGAGAATAATATTACAATTAAATTTGGCAAAGATATCTCAAGTACTAGACTTAATTCATTTAAACAAAGCTTAAATTATGTGTACGAAAATAAGTCTATACCTAGTATGATAGATTTAAGATACAAGGATGGGGTAGCATTAAATTATGGCAAATAATTCTTCAAAAGAATCAAATATAGTAGTTGGATTAGACATTGGAACATCAAAGATAGTTTGTATTGTAGGTGAATATGATTCTCAAGATAATCTTGAGATAATTGCTCTAGGATCTTATCCCTCTAGTGGTCTGAAAAAAGGTGTTGTTGTTAATATAGACGTTACAACTGATGCAATTCAAAAAGCTGTTGAACAAGCACAATCAATGATAGAAGAAAAAATAAAATCAGTATTTGTTGGTATTGCTGGTAATCATATTAGAAGCTTTAATTCTCAGGGTATCGAAGCAATTAAAGATAAGGAAGTTTCAGCATCGGACATAGAAAGAGTGATCGAATCGGCTCAAGCAATTGCAATACCATCTGATCAGAAAGTCTTACATGTGATCCCACAGGAATTTGTTATTGATGATCAAGATTGCATAAAAGATCCACTAGGTATGTCTGGAGTCAGATTAGAGGCAAAGGTGCATTTAGTAACATGTTCAAACAACGCTGTTATGAATATTGAAAAATGTGTAAAAAACTGTGGCTTAAAAGTTGAGGGCTATGTTCTTGAACAATTAGCGAGTTCGCACTCAATTCTATCAGATGATGAAAAAGATTTAGGAGTTTGTTTGGTTGATATAGGAGGAGGTACAACTGATATAGCTATTTTTCAAGCAGGATCAATAGGATTTACTGGCAACATTCCTATTGCTGGAGATATGGTTACCAATGATATTGCGGTTGCGTTAAGAACTCCAACTCCTGAAGCTGAAGATATTAAACAAAAGCAAGGTTGCGCTGTTCCCGAATTCACAAATGATGAAGAGGTTATTGAGGTTAGAGGTGTTGGTGGCAGACCACCCACAGAGCTTGCAAGAAGAACCCTGGCCGGATTTATTGAACCAAGATATATAGAGCTATGCCAGCTTGTAAAAGCTGAAATAAGCAGGAACGGATTTGAAGAAAAAATTCCAGCCGGAATTGTTCTCACTGGTGGAACTTCTAAAATGGAGGGTGTAGTTGAATTGGCTGAATCAATTTTTCAAACCAGTGTTAGATTAGGCGTACCTTCTAATTTTCATGGAATGGAAAATATACTCCAAAATCCTATATATGCTACATCAATTGGCTTAGTTACCCACGGTCATATGCAGAAAAAAGAGAATTTCATCCTTGAAAATAACCAAAGTCTTTTTTCCAAGTTTTTAAATTGGGCTAAAGGCGAGTATTGATTGTAAAAAGTAATTCCATTAGAATGCACCAACCTTGGTTTTCTTAAATAAGAGAAAATCTTTAACCATAAGGCAAATATGAACAATTACGAAACAATTCTAATTATAAATCCAAACCTTTCTTCTAAGGTTAACGAATTCAAAAAGAAATTTGAAAAGCTTTTAGCAGATAATTCTTTTGAGGTAAAAAAAGTAGAGGACATTGGTAGAAGACAACTAGCATATTCTATTAACAATCATCACAAAGGGCACTATTTGCTATACAGAATGCAAGGTGATCCAAAAAATATATCTGAAATTGAAGTAAAGATTAAATATGATGAGGCAATAATTAGACATTTAATACTTGCTGTAAAAGAATTATCTGGAGAAGACTCTGTTTTATTGACTGAAGCTTTGGAAAATAAAAACAAAAAGCCAGAATCTGATGATGCCGCTGAAGAAAAAGAGGTAAAAAAAGAGAAACCTATCGATGAAAGTCCTAAAGAAGAGGTGACTGAAGAAAAGTCTGATGATAAAGAGGAGGACGCATAATGAAAAAATTCCAACTACCTGAAAATTTTGATTACAAAAATACTGACATACTGAAACAGTTTATTACTGAGACTGGCAAAATAGTCCCAGCAAGAGTTACTGGTATTTCAGCGTCAAATCAGAGAAAGGTAACCAAATCTATTAAAATTGCTAGATTTCTAGCTCTTCTTCCATATACGGATATGCATCAATAATCATGAAAATAATATTACTAGATAGAATACAAAGATTGGGTGAAATTGGCGACATAGTAGATGTAAAATCTGGTTATGCTCGAAATTTTTTGATTCCACAAAAGAAAGCTGCATTTGCTAGTGAAAAAAATATTGCTGAAGTAGAGTCAAGAAAAGATGAATTAGCTGCTGCCTCTGCTGATGCACTTGCTCAAGCTCAAGGAAGAGCGTCATCTATGGAAGGAGCTTCATGTGAAATAAAAGTTCCTGTTACAGAAGAAGGGGCGTTATACGGCTCAGTTGGAACTAGAGAAATTGCAGACGCTTTTGCCGCAGTTGATGTTGACGTCGACAAAAGTGAAGTTCAATTACCTGATGGACCTATTAAAGAACAAGGAGATCATAATGTCTTTATTGCTCTTCATTCAGAAGTTTCTGTAGAAGTTTTAGTTAAAGTATTGCCAGAGTAGTTGTTTATTTTAAAATATGATGTAAAAATCATATTTCATGTCAGATTTAACACAAAATATAAACGAGCAGGCTAGAGAAGCAGAAAGAGCTGTTTTAGGTGGCCTCATGCTTGAAACTGAAAGATTCGATACAGTTACTCCAATAATTAATCATGAAGACTTTCAAGGAAAAGATCATCAGTTAATTTATGAATCAATGTTCGAATTAATAGAGGAAAACAAACCTCTTGATCCAATAACAGTTTCTGAAAAATTAGATAATAAAAATCTTCTCAATAAAATCGGTGGAAAAAATTATCTAATTGAACTTGCTACAAGCACTCCGACAGCTGCGAATATAGAAGCTTATGCAGAAATAATTAGACAAAGATCTATAACTCGCCAGCTCATGAAAACGAATTCTGAGATTGCTGAATTAATAAATAATCCTCAGGGTCAAGATGGTGCTAGTTTATTAAACGAAGCCGAAAGAAAAATTTTTGCATTAAATGAACAAGCAAGTATGGCAGCTAGCGCTTTGCAATCTATGAATGAGTTAATCCCTGCAACAATGGATAGGCTCCACGAATTATCTAAAATGGGTAAAGGTAATATCATAGGAAATTCTACTGGATTTAAGGACCTGGATACAAAACTCCAGGGTGTGCAAGACGGCGATTTAATTGTAGTAGCTGGCAGGCCAAGTATGGGTAAAACAGCATTTGCAATGAATCTAGCTGAAAATGTACTTTTAAATGATGACAATGAAGGTGCTGTGCTAATCTTTAGTTTAGAAATGCCAGGTGAATCTTTAACAACGAGACTACTTTCAGGCATGTGTAAAATTGACCAACAAAAAGTTAGATCAGGAATGCTTAAAGATAATGAACTGAAGCTAATTTTTGAGGAAGGAGAGCGTTTAAAGAATAAACCTCTTTATATTGACGATAGTTCTCTTTTATCACCTATGGAATTGCTTGCAAAATCAAGAAGATTACATAGATCAGAAGAAAATGGATTGTCTTTAATAGTTGTTGACTACTTACAACTTATGCAAGTACCAGGCTCTACAGAGAATAGAGTCAATCAAATTTCAGAAATTTCAAGATCATTAAAGTCTTTGGCTAGAGAACTTAATGTTCCAGTTATCGCTTTATCGCAGCTAAATAGAGGTGTAGATTCAAGACCCAATAGAAGGCCTATAATGTCTGATTTACGAGATTCTGGTGCTATTGAGCAGGATGCAGATGTAATTTTATTTCTTTACAGAGATGAGGTTTATAACGAAGACTCAGATCAAGGTAATAAAGCTGAAATCATTATTGGAAAGCAAAGAAATGGTCCTATTGGCACATGCTATTTAACTTTCTTAAAGGAATATACAAGATTTGAAAATTTCTCAAATGATGGATTTTACGATTCATTTGAATGAGAGAGCCTTCTGCAGAAGTCATAATCAACATAGATAATATAAGAAATAATATTATCTACCTAAAATCCTTACTTAATCCCAATACTAATTTTATGGCAATCCTTAAAGCCAATGCTTATGGCCATGGTTTAAATAAGATTGCTAAAGAGATAGATGATATTGTGGACGGATATGGCCTAGTTAGATTGGAAGAAGCTTTATCAGTAAGAGAATATACTTCTAAAAAAATACTCTTGATGCAAGGCATTTATAATACAGATGACCTAGACATAGCATTAGAAAAAAATTTAGATGTGGTCGTCCATAATAGAAATCAATTATTTGTACTTGATAGTAATAACATAAATTTTTGGATAAAAATAAATACAGGAATGAATCGATTGGGTTTTAATCCAAAAGAATTTGACTTGATATATAAAGAAAAGAATTTAGATAACAAAAAATTTATTTTAATGTCTCACTTAGCTTGCTCAGATAATAGAATGGATAAACTCAATAATAAACAATTTAGATTATTTAATAAGATTGCAGATTCTATAAATTCAAACTTTTTACAAAAAAGTATTGCAAATACTGGCTGCATTTTAAATTTTCCTGAAGAGTGTCATCACTGGGTGAGGTCAGGGATAGGTTTATATGGTGGGGTTGTAGGAAATAATGAATTGGTGCCGGCAATGACTTTTAGATCAAGGATTATAGAAATACGGCATATCATGAAAAATGATAGAGTCGGTTACAACGGAAGAGTTATAGCAAAAAAAGATATGAAGATTGCAATTGTCTATGCAGGTTATGCCGACGGTTTCCCTCAATCAACTAAAGATAAAACTACAGTTATAGTTAATGAGTATAAGGCTGAGATATTTGGCCAAATTAGCATGGACTTAATTTCTGTAGATATCACCAATGTCCCAAATTGTAAAATTGGTGATTGGTGTACTCTATGGGATGAGAGTAATACAAATATTGCAAAGGACAATAATTTGATTTCCTATGAACTTATGACTAGGATAACTCCTAGAGTGAAAGTTATTTACAAAAATTTATGAAAATCAATTATATAGAAGAAAATTTAAGAAAGATTACTTACGAAGATGATTTCCCTGAGTATATGACCGAAAAGCATGCAGAAGACATTGCTGAGGTTTTCAATACTCCCTTAACGGGAACATATAACTGGGATTATAGAATTCAAGATAACAGAATTAAAAGGTTATATGAACTTGGTAAAGAGCTCAATTGGAATGTTGAGATGGACATAAATTGGGATAGACCCTATGAGGAGCTTAAAGAACCATTTCCTATCTTTTGGGATGACTATGCACCATACCAAAAGATGACAGATGCTCAGAAAGTTGATTTTTTAAAACATCGTCAAGCATGGAGCATGAGCCAATTTTTACATGGAGAGCAAGGCGCTGTTTTAGTAGCATCACAATTAACAAGTTGCGCACCTACCTTTAATGCAAAACTATATGCCGCCTCTCAAACTTTTGACGAAGCTAGACATGTTGAAGCTTTTAATAAATATATTCAAACCAGAATGAAATTAATGTATCCAATTGGTAATGCACTCAAATCTATACTTGACAAAATTTTAACTGATAAAAGGTGGGATCTTAAATTCATAGGAATGCAAATTATCATTGAAGGTTTAGCCTTAGCTGCATTTCAAAGTTCAAGGGACTTAACCACTGATCCAGTCTTAAAAGACATGCTTGGTTTAATAATAAGAGATGAGGCTAGGCACGTTACCTTTGGTGTAAATTATTTAGAGGAATTTATTACAACACTTTCTGAAGAAGAAATAGAAGAAAGAGCTCAATTTGCATATGAGGCATGCCTCTTAAGTAGAGAAAGATTATTATCAACAGATGTTTTTGATCATTTTGGTTGGGATATTGAAGATGCAAAAAGATTTCAGCAATCTTCCGATATAACTAAAATGTTCCAAAAATTATTATTCCAAAGAGTAATTCCTAATTTATCTAGAATAGGTCTTCTAACAGATTCTGTAAGAGAAAAGTTTGATAAGTTAGGTTTACTTGAGTACGAAGATGCAAAAAGTGACTATGATATAGATTGGGCTGATTTATCTAGGCCTTTATTTGAAGATTCTGCTTAATTTCGTTTATCAATTAGTCAATATCTGATATTCTGTTATCCCATCATATATAAAATAATTGATGGCAAAAACAAAATACATTTTTATAACCGGCGGTGTAGTTTCCTCACTAGGAAAAGGTATTGCAGCAGCATCTCTTGGAGCTATTCTTGAATCAAGGGGCCTTAAAGTTTCATTAATAAAGTTAGATCCATATATCAACGTTGATCCTGGAACAATGAGTCCTTTTCAGCATGGAGAAGTTTTTGTTACAAATGATGGAACTGAAACAGATCTTGATCTTGGCCACTATGAAAGGTTTGTAAGATTTCAAGCATCAGCTAAAAATAATTTTACTGCTGGAAGGGTCTATGAAACTGTCATAAGAAATGAAAGGAAAGGAAATTATTTGGGAGGAACTGTTCAAGTAATCCCTCATATTACAGATGAGATAAAAAGAAGAATTAAAATTGGTGCAAAAGGTAATGATGTTGCAATAATTGAGATCGGCGGGACTGTTGGTGATATTGAAAGTCAACCTTTTGTTGAAGCTATCCGCCAAATGTCTCTTGATCTTCCATCAAGCTCTACTGCATTTGTTCACTTAACGCTTGTACCTTATATAAATGTATCAGGCGAGTTAAAAACAAAACCAACGCAACACTCTGTTAAGGAATTAAGATCACTTGGCATAAGCCCAGATTGCTTAATATGTAGATCAGAGCAAGAACTGCCAAAAGACGAAAGAAAAAAAATAGCATTGTTTTGTTCTGTAGATCCTTCAAATGTTATATCAATGCATGACGTATCAACAGTTTACTCAATACCACTCCTGCTACATAAACAAAAAGTAGATCAAATAATAATTGATAAGCTAAAAATTAAATCAGAAAAGCCAAAATTAAATGATTGGAAAAGAGTAGTAGCTGCAAAAATCAATCCCACGCATGAAGTAAATATAGCTTTTGTTGGCAAGTACACAGAGTTAAAGGATTCATATAAGTCACTAAATGAAGCCCTTGAACATGCTGGAATTAAAAATAAAGCCAAAGTAAATATAGTTTTTGTTGAAGCTGAAAATATAACTTCTTCTAACGTTAAAAAGATATTAAGTTTTGCTGATGCAATCCTGGTTCCTGGTGGATTTGGTGAGAGAGGCGTTGAGGGAATGATTCAAGCCTGTAAATTTGCAAGATTGAATAATGTTCCATATCTGGGAATATGCCTTGGAATGCAAATTGCAATTATAGAATTTGCAAGAAGTGTTCTTAAATTAAAAAAAGCTAACAGCACTGAGTTTGATCTCAATACGCCGCATCCAGTTATAGCGTTAATAACAGAATGGAATGATAGAACTGGTAAAAAAGAAAAAAGATCATCAAATTCTGATCTTGGAGGCACTATGAGGCTTGGCGGTCAGACATGCAAATTAGCCAAATCATCAAATGCGATTAAGATGTATAAATCTAGCGAGATTATTGAAAGGCATAGGCATAGATATGAAGTAAACCCTACTTATAAAGAGCTAATGCATGAAGCTGGTTTAAAAGTAGTTGGCACATCAATTGATGATAAGCTAGTGGAAATGATAGAAATTCAAGATCACAATTGGTTTTTGGCCTGCCAATTTCATCCTGAATTTACCTCTAATCCCAGAGATGGACACCCAATTTTTAACAGTTTTATAAAAAAAGCACTTAAAATATCTAAATGAAAGAAATTAAGTTAAGAAATTTTTCAATATCTAATAATAAACCACTTACGCTTATGGGTGGTGTTAATGTTCTTGAGTCTGAAGAGATGGTTATGAGGGTTGCTGAAAAATTCAAAAATACATGTGACAAACTCAATATAAATTGGATTTTCAAAGGTTCCTATGACAAAGCTAATAGAAGCTCAATTAATTCATTTCGAGGACCTGGCATGGAAGAAGGTCTTAAGATACTTGAAAAAGTTTCTGCAAATTTTGATTGCCCTGTAATTACTGACTTTCATGAACCTAACCAGGCTAAACCTGTTAGCGAAGTATGTGAAATTATCCAGGTGCCTGCATTTCTTGCAAGGCAAACTGATTTAGTTGCTGCTGCTGCTAAAACTGATTCAATAGTTCAATTTAAAAAACCTCAGTTTTTAACTGCTCCAGAAATGAAAAATATGATAAAAAAATGTACTGATGCAGGTAATGATAAAATTACATTGTGTGAGAGAGGAAATACCTTTGGATACAATAATCTTGTTGTAGATACACTGAACTTTCAAATCCTTAAAAACTTTTCTTATCCAGTTATTTTTGATGTTA
>Ga0209503_10000785_pt1 | contig 17490 bp, 17 predicted proteins | sample SouAtlMetagenome_2_FD_187448 | JGI IMG/M metagenome (GOLD analysis project Ga0209503, IMG submission 187448) | Marine eukaryotic phytoplankton communities from Atlantic Ocean - South Atlantic ANT15 Metagenome (SPAdes) (version 2) | ecosystem: Environmental > Aquatic > Marine > Oceanic | place... | reverse complement strand
CAGGTGGTGCTGGTGGATCTGTAGATGGTCAAGAAGGTCAAGGACAAAATACAGGTACAAACAACAATAACACTGGTGGAGATGGTGGTGGACCATCTAACAACCGTGGTGAAAAAGGTATAGGTAACGGTCAAAATGCTGGTGGTGGAGGCGGTGGAGCCTTCGGTGGTGGAGGAGGTGGTGCAGGTCACTCCGATTCTAATGGTGTTGCTGGTGCTGGTGGCGGTGGACTAGTGTTTATCAACTGGGGAGCTGGAGTTACAGAAGCATATTAATAAAGAAAAGATTGACGATATAAATACTCTTATAATAGAACTGTAACTGACAAAGAAAATGGGTAGGTACGTTGGATCTAGTATTAATAAGGGCTCTGGTGGTGGCGGTGGAAGTGGAACTATTGTTCAAACTGATACGTTTACTAGATCTACGGGCATTACGACTGATGCTAATAATAATGTAACAAGTATTATTATAGGTGATGAAGGTAATAAGTATGAAGGAATAAAGTATAATTCTGTTGGATTAATAACAGCATATAATGAGACGATTAATGATGAGACTAAAGGATTTGCTCTTGTATATGATTCTCAACACTTAGTAACTTCTATAACAGAAGTACCTGAGTGGACATTTGTAAATGTAAGTCCTGCTTCTTCTAGTGTAAATGAAGGTGCAACAGTTGCTATAAATGTATCAACTAATGGTGCTGACGGAACTTACTATTGGGATACTGATAGTGATGCTGATATCACTACTAATAGTGGATCGTTTAGTGTATCTGGTGGAACGGGATCATTTAATATTACAACTGAGAATGATTTATCAACAGAAGGTGCTGAAACATTAGCCGTAAGAGTATATTCTGGTTCTGTTGGTGGAAATTTACTTGGATCAGGTTCCTTGACAATTAATGATACTTCAGTTGCTCCATTAGTATCAGGTCAAGTATTCCATGCTTCAGGTTATAATGCTACAGCAACACATAACTGGACTGTTCCTGCTGGAGTAACATCTATCTCTGTTGTATGTGTCGGTGGTGGTGGAGGTGGTGAAACACAGCATGATGGTGCTTCTGCTGGTGGTGGTGGATTAGCATATAAGAATAATATTAGTGTAACAGCAGGTCAAGTTGTTACTGTTAAAGTTGGTGGTGGTGGATTTGCTACATCAAACGGTGTAACTAATGCACCTGATGGTGGCGACTCTTACATAACTTATGGTGGCACAAACTATGCAGTTGCTGGTGGTGGAAAAGGTGGTGATGGAAACCAGAGTGGAAACCAGTGGTATGATAATAGTGCATCTTTCCCAAATACCAATAGTGATGGTGGTGGTGCAGGTGGTGCTGGATTCCACGGTTCTGGATACCGTTCAGGTGGCGGTGGTGCTGGTGGATATAATGGCGGTGGTAATACTTCTAGTGGAAGAGGTTGTAACAGTAGTAACTACTCTGCCCCACAAGCTGGACAGAATGGTGGTGGTGGAGGAGGAAACGGTTATAACGGATCTTCTCCATACTACTCTGGTGGTGGCGGTGGAACAGGTGTCTATGGTGAAGGTAGTAGTGGTGCGAAATCGGATGCTAACGGCAATAATTCTCCAGATAACTCAACTGATTTTGCAGGAAAGGGTGGATCAGAAGCCAATAACACTGGTTTAAGAGGATATTGTGTTGAAGATAATAGTTCGACCTATGCTTGTGGTAGTAACTTAGGTAATGGTTACGATAGAGGTACTCAGGCAAGTTTGCACGGATCAAGTCATCACACACCAGATGGAGGATTCCCTGGTGGAGGTGGTGGTGGATCTAATAGTGGTTCCTCTGCTGGATGTGGTGGACACGGTATGGTAAGAATTGTTTATGGATTGGTAAGTTCTGCTCAAAGAGTATTCCCCAGTACAAACGTTGGTGATTCAACCTCCTATAGTGGTGGTATTGCTGAAGGTGTTAATGGAACCCAGCTAATGTATTGATGAATATTGTTAATTTAATTTTTGAAGGCAGAAGCTTAACTTTTTTAATATATAACAATATTGATTCTAAGATAGGTGACGTTCGTCACCTATTTTCGTCTGATGATGATATTCTTTTAGAATATATTAAATAAATATCTAAAAAAAGCAAATGGCAGATAAGGGTTTTGGTGTAAAGGAAGTTAATTTGGTTGGAGCATCTGGTACTCCAAAAATTGAAAGTCCTAATAATTTAAATTTAAATGCTGTAAACGTTGCTATTAGTACAGACGTTTCTATAGGAGGAACTTGTACTGCAAGTAAATTTGTAGGTGCTTTAGGTGGATGGGTATTGGGTAATGATGGGACAAATCATTTTACTTTTACTGGTCCTGGATTAAACGGAACTGTAAATGATCCAGATATAAATCTTGTTAGGGGGCAGAAGTATATTTTTCATAATAGATCTTTAGGATCACATCCTTTTAGAATTCAGAGTACTGCTAACGGATCTACAGGAACAGCATATACAGGTGTAACTAATCAAGATGGTGCTTCACCAACAGATATAATATTTGAAGTTCCGCAAGATGCACCTGATACGCTGTACTATCAGTGTACCTCACACACTAATATGGGTGGAAAACTTGTAATTGGTGGAGGAGGTTCTGGATCTGCAGGTCCAACTGGTCCTGCTGGTCCAACTGGTCCTGCTGGTCCTGCTGGTGCTACTGGTCCTACAGGTCCAACTGGTCCTGCAGGTCCTACTGGATCTTCTGGTGGGGGACTTTCACCAAATTCTATTGGTCAAACATACAATATAACAGTTACTGCTTCTAATAGTAGTAATTACACTCTTAGTGGAACAGATAGAAATGGGAGTGTTTCAGGTAGTGATCCTACTGTTACTGTGAATTTAGGTGATACTGTTAATTTTAGTATACAATCTGGTGGTAGTCACCCATTTTATGTTAGAACTGGCAATCTGGGATCTAATGTAGTTACACCATCTATCGGAAATAATGGTGCAACAAGCGGAACAATTAGTTGGAAACCAACTCAGGTAGGAACTAACTTTGTATATCAATGTGGCAATCATACTTCAATGGTTGGTTCTATTCATGTCACTGTTACAGACCACACTTTAACGAGCAATGATATAGGAAAGATTTTAGTTGTTAGTGCTGGTAATGTGTATATTCCAACTAGTCTTTTTTCGGATGGAGAGCACGTTACGATTATTAATGATGCAATAGATTCTGGTAATGTATCTTCTGTTAATAGAGGTTCTACTAATGCATTATATGTTTCTGGTAATATGACAAGTTATAATGCTAGAGAAGTGAAACAAGCAGGACGTGTTACTTTGACTTGTCTAGGAGATGATAGATTTGTAATGTCTCCTGCAAGTGAACTAATTTAACCATGAATAAATATCTAGTAAAAGTAATCATATAATGGCATTCAATAGAGAACTATCACAATTTGGTCATTATATAGTAGTTGATGACACTACTGGTAAGATTGCTATTACCAGTACAACAACTCCTAATATTGGATTTGGTAATACAAATCCACAGTTTAAGGTGGATATCTCTGGTGACATTAATTTTACTGGTGATATCTATAGGCAAGGTGAAAAATTTACTTCTGGTGTTGGTATTGGATCAACATCAATTAATCCAGAATCTGCTGCTATTGGGACAAAGATAGGTGTTGGATATACTGATATTAACTTTGTAGGTACTGGTTTAACTATTACTGGTTATGGTACTACTATAGTTGTTGATTTTAATAATCTTTCTGTTAGAGCAGATGCTACAATTCCACCATTAACTGTGTTGAGTGCAAGTGCAGCAGCTCTTTCTAATACTGGATATCTTACAAATACTGTAGGTGCAGGGTTTACTGTAACTCTTCCTCTTGTTAAAAACCCTGGAGATTTTGTTGAATTGCATGATACCGAAGTAAGTTGGGGCATAAATAATCTTATGGTTGCAACCCAAAATAATGAGCAGTTTAAGAACTTTTCAGGCGTGATTGATTCTCCTTTAGCATGTGATGTCGATGGTGCTACTGTCAAATTAGTTTGGACCAACACTTATTGGAGGGTATTTGCATGACAATGTTCCTAAGTGGGAGTATGCTATCAGGGTCATCAGGCGGTGGCGGTGGTGGACTTTCATTCGGTCAACAAGATAACTTTACCGTTCACGCTCTGAGAAGAGATGATGATGGTATGCTTCGTTATACTAAGGTTAAGACTTCAGATACTGAAGTAGTTGATGTTTCTCATAGACTTGACGGTACAGCATATCCAGAGTTCTTAGAAGGTTTGGATTACGTTGATGAAACAACGGAAGAAAAAACTTATAAGAATAACTTCTACGATAAATACCAGCAGTTCAGGTTTGATTTTAGGAGAATATCCTATTATGTTGATGATGATGGATATCTAACTGTATCTTTTAGTGATCATGATTATTCCGCAGGACCAAAATAGGATTTAACAAAAAACAATGGCTGAATTTAGACTCGGTAGATTAAAATTTAATTGGCGTAGTGATTGGAATGCGAATACTGCGTATGTTATAGATGACATAGTAAAGTATGGTGCAAATACTTATGTATGTAAAACGAATCATACATCAGCAAATAACGAAAATCTTTTTTATACTCAAGATTTATCTAGTAATTGGACTTTACATACTGAAGGTATAAGTCATAAAGGAAATTGGAGTTCAACTTATTGGTATAAGATAAATGATATATTTAAATATGGTAATACTCAGTATAGGGTAACTAATGGGTTTACTTCTGGTGCAACTTTTGAAGAAGCAGATTCAACTAGTAATGTAGTTGAATATGTACAATCCTTTAATTATGAAGATACTTGGAGTTCTGCAACACAATATCAAGATGGAGATGTTGTAACATATGGTGGATACACATATGTTTCAAAGAGTCTTCATACAAATAAAATACCTGCATATAATTTAGCTAGTGATTGGGATATTATAACTACTGGATTTAATGTAGTTGGTACTTGGAATAATTCAACTGATTATAAGCAAGGTGATGTTGCTCTATATGGTGGATATTCATATGTTGCTATCACTACAAGTGTCAATACAGTTCCAACAACAACAGCTAACTGGAGTCTAGTTACTAAAGGTCTTGCTTGGAAAGGTAACTGGGATTCTTCTGTAACATATCAACTTGGTGATGCTGTAAAGAGATTAAGTAATAGTTATATCGGTGTTGCTACTGCTGGTAGTTTAAATCAAGATCCTTCGACTGATAATAATAGTACTTATTGGAGTATGTTGGCTGAGGGTGCTGCCAATAATGTGATGACCACTCAAGGTGATATGGTCTACTACACCACTGGTGCAGCAAGATTACCTAAAGGAACTAATGGTCAAGTTCTTTCAATTAGTACCGATGGTATACCTAATTGGGAAAATAATAGCGTAACACATCCAGTTTATTATGTAACAGAAGAAGGAAAGGATACTAATGATGGTTCAAATATAAGTAGAGCTTTCCATTCAGTTAGACATGCTTGTAGTGTTGCAGAAGGTCCAGCATCGATTTATGTAAAAGCTGGTAGTTATGCAGAACAACTTCCTATAATAGTCCCAGAGGGAGTATCTATTGTTGGAGATAACTTAAGAACATCTAAGATTAAACCAGGTGTTCATTATGCACATACCTTTATAACTGCTGTTAGTAATTCTATTACAGCAGATGTTGGTGGTCCTTACACTGCTACTACTGGAACAACTTATAATTCTACAACAGGAGATCTTGTATTAACAATTGGAACTCATGGTTTAAATACTTCTAATACTATTGCTATTAGTGGAAATTCCTTAACATTTACTTGTTCTCAAGATAATCATTCTACTCAGCATACATATCCAAGACCAAAAGATCCTGTATTTGGTGTATCTGCTATACCTATTACTGCAACAACTGGAACTACAATTACAGTTAATGTTGGTAAAGGAAATGCATCTAGACATCAAGATCTAACATTAGCATCTGCTCCTACTACTGTTTCATATGGTTCTTCAATCTTTAACGGTGCTGGAACTAAGTGTGCTGTTATTTTAGATTCTGATTATGCTGAAAAACAAATTCAAATCCGCAATCTTTCTGGTGGAGAATGGACAACATCAGATACTTGGGAGAACGGTGGAACAGACATAAACATTACGGCTGTTGAAACCAGAATTAATGAACATTCTACAATGTTCCAGTTAAGCAACGCAACGATGCTTAAAGATATTTTAATGGAAGGTATGAGTGGTTTTACTCCAGCAGGTGTCGTTACAACTATAACTTGTAGTATTGCTGGATCAAAAGTAACTGGTTCAGATCTTTTCCCTGACTTAGTTGGTACAACTGTAACTGGTTCTGGTGTTTCAACTGGAACAAAGGTTAGTGGATTTATTGATGGATCTACTCTAGAGGTTGATATTCAACAAAATCTTGGTGCAACTGCATTAACATTTACTGCAAATCAATATGATCCTAATAACGCACACGTTAAAGGTGTATTCGTTGCTCTAAACCCAGAAAGTAGAGTTATTAAATCTCCATATGTATCAAACTGTTCTGCAAAATCAGTTAAAGGTATTGGTGCAATCGTAGATGGTGGAGTTCATAGACAATTTGTAGATGGAACAGCAACACCTTCTAACAAATCTATCGTGTTTGACTCATTTACAAACATTCACGATGAAGGAATGGCATTCTGGATCACAGATGGTGCTGTGGCAGAAACAGTTTCTTGTTTCACATATTATAACCATATAAGTTATGCTGCTACTCGTGGTGGAAGACTTAGATCTCTTGTTGGAAACAGTTCATGGGGTAAGTATGGTGTTGTAAGTTCTGGATTCAGTCCACTTGAAAAAGCAAGAGAAGGTACAATAGAAGGATTAGTTCTTCAGTATGATCCTGATAGTATGAGTGGATCAGGTTTTAATGTAACAGAAAGAATTAGAGGTAATACTTCTGGTGCTTGGGGATACATTAACTCAATACAAGGAACTACTCAAGAAAAAATATATTACTCATTAATTAGTGAAGGTGCAGTTGGAGTTGGAACAGGATTCGCACCTGGCGAAACTATTACTGGACAAACTACAGGAACAACTGCTCCACTTCTTACTAATACAAGTGCAAACGAAGGTCAATCTGGTCGTGTTCTTGTTCTTGCTGGACTAGGTACTTCACCAACTCTTGAAGAGAATGGTAGTATCGAATTTGTTACTGGAACAGGTAACGGTGGTTACAATAGTGATAATATTACTGGAGCAGATCCATTTACCTTTGTGATCTCTGGTGTAAGTCAGATAGGTCCTGCAGGTAAGGGTGATGTTAATATTGATAGAGGACAATTAACTTCTACTGGTGCTGCTCATACTGGTGGAAATACAACCTTTATTAAGTACCCAGTTCAATCAGGTAGTTTCACACTATTAACTCCAGCACAGATTGGTGATCTAACTCTTAGTACAAGTACTATTAGTGGATTCAACCCTGGTGAATATTGCCTATCACCTACAAACGAACTTTGTAAGATTGTAAGTTTCCCAACTGCAAACTCTATGACTGTTCAAAGAGCACAAGATGGTGCTGCTTCTGCATCTGCATATACTATTGGAACTCAGTTTACTTCAATCGGAGCAACTAGTTTTATTGGTTCTGCTGAAATTTGGAAAGACTTTACTGGAGTTTCTACTAACTTTAGAGCAACAATCTCAAATAGATTTGAAGATTCTGTTGATAGTTTCGTTAAGATAGATGATGAATTTGTTAAAGTAACTGGTGTTACTACTGATACTTATGGTACTACTACTATAACTCTTGTTGAAGAGAAAGCTGCTAAAGCATTCGATGAACAGGATATCAAGATTCGTTACATCTTCAGTCAGGCAAGACTAACTGGACATGACTTCTTGCAAGTAGGAACTGGTGGAACATATACAACTAATTGGCCTGATGTTCCAACACAAGATCCAGTTCAAACACAGGAAATTACAGAAGACTTCCCAGGAAGGGTATTCTATGTTTCTACTGATGAACAAGGTAACTTCAGGGTTGGTAAGTACTTCCGTGTTAACCAGGCAACTGGTGCTGCAACATTGAATGCTAACAGTTTCGATCTATCTGGTTTGACCTCAATTCGATTGGGTTCTATCGGTGCTCAGCTAGGTGCTCAAGTTAATGAGTTCTCAACTGACGGAACATTATCACAAAATAGTAATGAGAAAGTTCCAACACAGGCTGCAGTTAGAACTTATGTTGCCACAAAAGATGCTGAACATTTAGTAATGGCACAAAACGCAGCAAACTTGGGAATAGCAACTGCATTAGCACACGCTAATGCTGGTATAACTACTTTAAGAAATGATTCAACGAAAGGAGTTCAGATTTCTGAATTCTTTGTTGGGCAAATTTAAAGTTAATCACATCTATAAATAGTACAAGACAAAGGAAAGATTAAAAAATGGCATCTGGTATTTTAGGACAAAATGCGTTGGCTGCTACAACCAATACTACAGTATATACGGTTCCTGGCTCAACTCACGCAGTTGTCAATATTAGCGTAGTGAATCGATCAAGTTCTGCTGCGGCTACAGTAAGACTTGCATTATCTGCAGGAGCATCACCTTCTAATGCAGAGTGGATTGAGTATGATGTATCTGTACCAAAGAATGGGGTTCTTGAAAGAACTGCATTATCATTAGACGCAGGTAAGAACGTTGTTGCTTATACAGCAGGAGCTGATATAAGTGTAAGTGTATATGGTATTGAGCAAGCAACTTAATATTATAATTAATCGTAAATTCATTACAGAGGTATAAAAAATGGCAGCAGATGTATTAACATATAATGCCTTACAGGAAATAAACCAAGAATTAAAGGCTGAATCTGCGGCATTATCTGTAGGTATTACTTCTGCATTGGGTGGCGGTGGTGGCGGTGCAGACAATACCGACAGTATACTGATGGTTTCTGGTGCTGGTGCTCCTAATGCTGGTATGTGGTGTATGATACCAAAAGTAGCTGCTGAAGGTGGAACTTGGACTGGTGGATTTAAAGTTTGTGAAACATCAAACTATAAAAGATGTGATGCTAGTTGTAACTGGACTGTTCCAGCAGGTACTACTTGTGCTAGATTCCAAGTCTGGGGTGCTGGTGGTGGATCTGGTAGTAGTTGTTGTTGTGGTGGATCTCCTAATGGTGGATCTGGTGCATATGCATCTGTTATTTTACCTGTAACAGCAGGTCAAACTTATACTCTTTGTGCTGGTTGTGCTTACTGTTGTTATACAGAAAGATCACAGATGACTGCTGATGGTGGTGATTCTTACGTTCAAGGTCAAGGATTAACAAACTTCTGTGCTGAAGGTGGTGAATCTAATATCTATTGTGAATCTAGAGAAAGAAGACATAAAGCACAGTGGGAACAGAATGGATTCTGTGCTTTCCGTGGAAGCTGTGTTTGTAATACTGGAACAGATTATTGTTCAGAAGAGCAGCAAACAGGTGGTTTAGGTCAACCAGATAGTTGGTATGATATGAATGATCAGGCTACTGGAAATCATAAAACATTTCATGGTACAGGACCAAGTGGTAGTGAGGTTTGGGGTGTTCCTGGACAATGGTCCTATGGTAGATACGTTTGTGGAGCAAAAGAGCACTGTACTTGGTCACCAGGTATATACGGATTCCCCACATCCTCTTGCTGCTGCTATTGCTTTAGTAATGAGAATAGTGGATGCTGCTTCCAAGCATGTTATTGTGCTCACCAAATTCCTGGTGCTGGTGCATTTGGTTACTCTACTTGTGGTGGAGATACCAGTGGATGTGCTGACATAGGTAGAATGGGAATGGTATGCGTTTCCTACTTATAAATAACTAAAAGAAAAATTCAGAGATCGTTAAAACAATGGCAAACATTACATCATCGTTTACACAATTACTTCCTGTAGAAGATTTTGTATCTGGTATTTCAACTAATAGAACTGGGAGTTATACTTATAACGGTCCTGAAGAATTTGATGTTTGGATTGATGGTGCTGGTTATGTTATGAAGATAGACGTTAGTCAAAATCCACCTTCAAACGGACTTAGTAGAAAAACTATTAATGCAAAGGATAGTTCACAATTGCCGATGGCATATGCACTATCACATCAATTTAATGATACTTATACTTGGAATTATACTTACACTGAAGAAACTATGAGTAATGGTGATAAGTTCTCGAAGATGGATAATCCAGATTTAAGGGACGTATATGTGGTTAAGTGGGATGAAGTTAATAGTAAGTGGGTATTTGAGCAAATAATAAAAGAATTGACAAATAAGGATGCTGATGAGGCGAAAAGGAGACGTGATTTTGTAAAAACTTATACTGATCAATATGATTTTGGTGATACTATTAATACTAAAGCAGAGCATTACATCGCTGGTATAGGAACTTATTTGGGAAATAACCCTTATTATAAAACTTGGAAGTATGTAACTCTCCCAACATCAGTAGGAACTATACCAAAAATTCCTGCAGATGTTCAAATTGAACTTCAAAAAGTTTCTATTTTTGGTGTTGGAGGTAAAGTTTAAAAAATGGATGTATTAGTTTATAGTGCTCTGAATGAGCAAGCTGCATTAAAAAAAGAAATTGCTGGAAAGCAAGAGTGTTTATTTAATATAAAGGCAGATAAAGCTGGTGCTGGTGGTGGCGGTGGAGCTGACAACTCTGTTGCTTGTGCGAAAGCATGGTTAGATCCAGCAACAAATAATGAGAAAGCGATGTGGCTTTGTCCAGGAGACACTACCAAATGGACTGTCTGGGAAGGAACTGGATGGACTGGAGAAGTAAAAGTTTGTGATACTAGTGGAACTTACCGTTGTGATGCTTCTTGTACTTGGACTGTTCCTGCTGGTACAACCAGTATGAGAGTTCAGATGTGGGGTGCTGGTGGTGGTTCTAATAAACCACCTTGCTGCTGTGGTCATACTCCATTTGGATCAACTGGTGCATATTCATCTGTAATCGTTCCAGTAGAAGCTGGTTGGACATATACTTTATGTGCTGGTTGTGCTTACTGTTGCTATGGATTTTCAACTACTGGTCATAGAAGATGGTATGGACAATGTTCTTACATTCAAGGATGTCACTTCTGTAACTACTGTGTAGATGGTGGAAGAGGATCTATGGGTAACTGGATGGCAGACTATGGTCATTTCTGTACTTGTAGGATTGCATATTACACAGGTAATGAAGGATTTAACTTCTGTAACCAAGGAACTGACTGGTGTGCTCAAGGACAACAATTTACTTGTGAGATTGATTATGTTGCTGGTGCTGGTATTCATGGTGCAATAAATGATATAGATGATCCCAAAGCGGAAAATGTAGTGTATGGTATTCGTGGTATTTGGCCAAAACAATGTTGGGATGGCAACCTGTACGGATATGAAGTACACGCTCCAGTTTATGGATATATTGATGAGACACAATGCTGTACTCAGTATACTTCTGGTACTTGTTGTGGATGTCAGTGTAGTGCTTGGAATACTGCTTGTTTAAGAGTACCTGGTGCTGGTGGATGGGGTTCACATGCTATGGGTGGTAGTAATAGTTTATATGGTGATGTTGGTAAGTTTGGTATGGTTCATATTTGCTATAAGTAAACTAAAATCAACTTCTTATTTCAAAAATGGTGGGAAAAAAATCCCGCCATTTTTTTTTGTCTGTAGAGTCGATAGGTAGTGTAATCATTACCTAACATTATTTTTCTGGTTGACTATATACTGAACCGATGGTATAATATTAAACATTGAGGTTTGATTTGAATGAATAAAGCGTTTTTTATTAATGGCGGAGCAGGACGTGTACTTTGCTCTATGCCAGGTTTAGAGAGGTATGCTAAAACCCATGATGATTTTATAATCATAGCAGAATCTTGGTCGGAGTTGTTTTTAAATAATGTAACTCTACGGAAGCATGTATATCCTCTAGGTCATAAAGATTTGTTTGAAGAGAAGTTAAAAGATAAGAAAATAGTATCATTAGAACCTTATAGAGTTAATGAATACTTTACTCAGAGGTGTAATCTTATACAGGCTTTTGATATAGAGATTAATGAACTGGATGAAATTCCTAAAACTGGAGAAATAAAATTAGATCTTAATAAAGAAGATCAAATTACTGGATATACTCTTGTATCGGAAGTAAAAGAAACTCTTAAAAAGGAAAAGGTAGTTGTTTTTCAACCATTTGGTCAGAGTGCTAAAGTAGAAGGTAACTTCATTTATGATAGTACTGGTAGAAGTTTTGAAGTTGCTAATATTATTTCATTAATAGAAAAACTTAAGAAAAACTTTGCTGTTATCTTAATGGGAGAAATTGAGATACCAGGATGGACAAATATGGGTGTCGCTGCTCCTAAAGGATTGGGATTAAATGGATGGGCAGGAGTAATTAATGCTGCTGATCATTTTTTAGGATGTGATAGTGTGGGACAACATCTTGCATATGCTGTTGGAAAACCTACCACTGTTGTTATAGGTTCTACTTTTCCTGAAAATATATCTTATCCAGATAGTAAGAAATTTACTGTTATTGATAATGGAAAAGGTAAGAGAGAGTATAGTCCTATTAGAATAACATTTGATATGAATGTTGATAGGAATAATGAAGATCTTATGGTATTAACTGAAGATACTATGAATCAAATAGTTAAAGGTATGAAGAAACCTTCGGGTAAACAGATTCCTGTAGCGAGTGCTGTTGTACCAACACCACAGAATACTCCCTTTGTTTCTCCTAAAAAATTAACTCCATCTTCATCATTACCTCTCTCTGATCTTGGATCATCACAACCTGTACGCAAATTTGGAGAACCTTTTGTAGTATCTAAAAAGAAAAAGAAGAAACCAATTGATGAATTAATAGAAATTGAAACTAAAAAATCTTGAGGTTAGATTATGAGTATAATTGTATCTTGTTCTCGTGGGCATAATGCCAGCACGACTTTATTAGTTAATGGTGAAATTATATTTTACCTTGAGGAAGAAAGACTTTCTAGATGGAAACGTGATGGTACTCCCTTATTGGGATTAACAAAAGTATTTGATTATGTTGATCATATAGATCATTTAGTTGTATGTCATACACATCGTAATGGACCAAATAATGATTGGACTGGTGAAGATATTTACCGAGGGTATATTAGAAAACTATCCAGAAAGAAATTTAATTTTAAAGTAACTTGTATTGATAGAATACATCATGAAATGCATGCAACTTGTGCATTTGTAAATTCTGGATTTGATAGTGCTGGTGTATTGGTTGCTGATGGTGCAGGTAGTTTTTTACAGACAACAGTAACTGATAAAACAGTTTTTGAGTTTGAATCAATATACCATGCAAAGAAACCTCTTGAAGTTAGTACCAAATATAAGCATTTGGGAACTGATGGATCTGTTGGATATGTATTAGTTGATGAAGAGCGAGAGATCTTTATTTCAGAAAATCCTGGTTTAGTAAAAGAATATGAGGCTGTTACTGCATATTGTGGTTGGCAAACTATTGAAGCTGGAAAAACTATGGGTCTTTCTCCTTATGGAAAGGAGAATCCTAATATTCCTCCTATGTTTAGGAATGGTTTAGGTAATAGGGATTTATTTGTTCCTAATTATCCAAACGGTGCTCGTATTATTGAGGACAAATATCCTATTTTAATGGAAGATCTTAAGAATCACAAGCGAGGTGAATGGACTCAGATTCAAAAAGATATGGCATATGCTATTCAGAAAGCATCTGAAGAAGAGATGATTAAGTTAATTCAAAAGACTCATGATTTAACTGGTGAAAAGAATATTGTTATCTCTGGTGGATATGGTTTGAATTGTGTTGCTAATTATAAATTCAAACAAGAGTTTCCTGATTTTAATTTCTTCGTAGAACCTATCTCACATGATGGTGGTACATCGATGGGTGGTGCTTATTATGTTTATATTAATCAGTATTTAAAACAATATCCACAATTACCACAACTAAAACAACTTGATAATTTATATTATGGACCTCAATACGATCCAGATGAATACTTAGATGATATTGGTAATGAATTTGAAGTTACTGATGCTTCATATGATAGTGTTGCTAAGTTAATTCGTGATGGTAAGATTGTAACTATATTCCAAGGAAGGTCTGAAGGTGGACCTAGAGCACTTGGTAATAGATCTATTCTATTTGATCCTACTATTAAAAATGGTAAGGATATAGTTAATGAAGTAAAACATCGTGAGTTCTTTAGACCTTTTGCTTGTTCTATACTCGCAGAGAAGGTTCATGATTGGTTTGATCTTGCAGGAATGGAAGATGCACCTCATATGATGTATGCTGTTAAGTGTAAGGAAGGTGTTGAAGATAAGATTCCATCTGTTATTCATGTTGATAATACTTGTAGAATCCAAACTGTTACCAAAGAACAGAATGAGCATTACTATAATTTGATTAGTGCTTTTGAAAAACTATCTAACACTCCTATATTATTCAACACATCATTTAATTTAGGTGGAGATCCTTTGGTTGAAACTATTGAAGATGCGATTGATACTTTAGGTAATAGTGATATTAATTATATGTACTTACCTGAGATTCAAAAGTTAGTTTATGTTCCTGATAATGATATTCGAGAAATAATACCACAATCTGCATATTCTCCTGATATACAACAAGCAGAAGAGTTATAATGCAGAATGATATTGTTTGGTGCAACGGCACATTCGATATTCTTCATCCAGGACACATAGAACTATTCAAGGTTGCTAGATCTCTAGGAGACAAAGTAATAGTTGCTACGGATACTGATGAGAAGATTCGTACTGACAAAGGTGAACATCGCCCTATAAACGATCTTTGTTATAGGGTCGCTATGCTTGAGGCAATCAAGTATATTGATGTAGTACATACCTTTGGGTGTAGGAAAGAGTTAGAAGATCTAATTGAACTATATCAACCTGATATATTATTACTTGGTGATGATTGGAGGGATGGTGATGTAGTTGGTTGGGAACACGCTGGTGAGGTAAGACATCTTCCTAGAGTAGGTGGATATGCCAGCAGTAATGTCATCAAAAAGATTAATGAACAGAAGATTTAATATATTTCCAACATTAGTCTATTGTGTAGATTGTATGGATCTAGTTGATGATGTAGAAAGTATTCTTAAGTATGCTAAGTGGGAAGAAGGAAATAATATATCTAACGATCAAAAAATTTTATTTAAGTATAATATGGGATTGGTTGGAAGAATTGAAGATAAGATAAATGAATGTTTATCTGAAATTAGATATGAAGTTCCATTTAAAATGACTACTTCTTGGTTTAATAGGCTCAATATGCATCAGAGTCAAAGAGAACATTATCATACAAACTCATCTTGGAGTTCAGTTTTTTATTTTTCAAAAAGCGTTAAAGATAATTCAAGTATAACTTTTTGCAAACGCAATCCATCTATTAATCCAAAATTCAATAGTACAGATGTTGATTTAGTAATGTCTGGTGATGTTAATTTTCCCGCAAATTACGGTGAGATGTTGGTATTTCCTAGTGATCTTAGTCATGCTGTCCAAATTAATAATAATAAAGAAACTAGGTATTCTATAGCAATGAATTTTATGCCTTTTGGTCAGTGTGGTATGTTAGATTCTTTTTACGACTACCGATGAAAGTACTGTTACTGGGTGATAGTTGTGAAGATGAATACATCTATGGTAGATGTAATAGATTAAGTCCAGAGGCTCCTGTGCCTATTCTGGACTATGCTAAGTTACAAACTAAATCTGGTATGGCAGGTAACGTTTGTTTAAACTTACAATCATTTGGTCTTGACATAACATTTTTAACTAACCCTGAGAAGATAGTAAAGACAAGATTTATTGATGAGAAATCAAATCAACAGATACTTAGAGTTGATAATGAGACTAGAGTAAAACCTTTATTGGTTCCTGTAGCAACAAATAGTTTTGATGCAGTTGTTATTTCGGATTATAATAAAGGGTATCTACCTATAGAAAAGATATTTGAAATTGTAGAGAGTGCAACTTGCCCTGTTTTTATTGATAGTAAGAAAACTGTTCTTCCTAACAAAGAGAATTGCTTCTTTGTAAAAATAAATGATGTAGAATATGAGAAATTAGATGACTATAATATAGAAAATCTAATTGTTACAAAAGGATCTGAGGGATGTATTTACAATAATACATTATATCCAGCAGAGAAAGTAAATGTATATGATGTAGTTGGTGCTGGAGATACTTTTCTAGCAGCACTTGTCTATGGGTATATAACTACTAACAACATAGATGAATCCCTTATGATGGGAAATAGAGCAGCAGCAATTGCAGTTCAGCAACCAGGCACTTACATTTTAACGGAGGAAGATGTCCAAAAGATATTGCGTTGATATAGATGGTACTATCTGCACCCCAACTGTGGGTAGGGATTACCATAAAGCAGAACCTTGGCAAGATAGAATTGAAAAAATAAATAATTTATATGATGAAGGTCATTATATTATCTACTTTACTGCTAGAGCGATGGGTAGGTTCTCAGAAGAACCTCACTCTATTGCTTCTGTAAAAGCAGAAGGAGTTTTGTTTGATCTTACAAAGGACCAATTGGATGAGTGGGGATGTAAGTATAATGAATTGATTATGGGTAAACCCCATGCAGATTTATTCATAGATGATAAAGGAATTAACTGTGATGACTTCTTCAGAGATTAAATTTGTTCCCAAGGGTTGGGGTTATGAGAAGTGGATATGTAACACCCCAGAATATTGTGGTAAACTTTTATTCTTTGCTAAAGGTAAGAGATGTTCTTGGCATTATCATCTTTTAAAGGATGAGACATTTTTCTTACAGTCAGGTAAGATACATCTTTTTTATGGTTTTGATACTAATATAGGATTGTCTGAGAGTATAGTTTTAGAACCAGGTGATAAGTTTCATGTTGAAAGAAAGATGAAACATCAGATGGTTGCCCTTGAGGATTCTGAATTATTTGAGTTTTCTACACAGCATTTTGATGAGGATTCACACAGGATCTTTAGAGGAGATTAAGATACTGTGCTACGTTTACGAACTGATAATCCCATACCTTCTCTGCGATAGTTAGATATTGATATTTTCCTTTTAGATGTTCTGGGAATGGAACATATTCTATTTCCCCATTATATTTTGCTGCTATTAATTCAGCAACAAGTTTAAAACTAACTGGGTTACTGGTTCCAAGATCATAGATCCCAGATGGTTTGTCATTATTAAGAACGACTTCTACTATATCCCCAACCCAAATAAAATCTCTTAGATACTTACCTGAACCTTCAAACAGTTTTAGTTTACCTGTTTCCTTTACTTGTTTGGTAAACTTATGTACTGGACTTGCCTGATCTCCCTTATGATCTTCTCCTTGTCCATACACATTAAAGTATCTGAA